>JAEEGL012721149.1_pt1 | contig 51693 bp, 29 predicted proteins | sample 9134231 | NCBI WGS metagenome assembly JAEEGL01 (sample SAMN16246548, study PRJNA631951) | gut metagenome | biome: gut microbiome; feature: rumen; material: fiber-attached | host: Bos | place: Iran: Karaj | collected 2018-10
ATGATATATCTTCGGTTCTCACCTATAACCGCGAATCCGATCTGGCTTTGGTCGTGATGTATGCATGTTCCGCAGGTCGCAGCGATTATATATTTGTCCGCGAACTGCCCACAGGCGCTGGCTTTGCCGATATCGTCATGATTCCAATGCATCCGGATACGCCGGCCATTGTGATGGAACTCAAGTGGGACAAGTCTGCCGATGGAGCCATCGATCAGATCAAATCACACCGCTACCCCAATGTTTTCGGCGATTACAAAGGTAAAGTACTATTGTGTGGCATCAATTACAACCGCGATGCCGCCGATAACGAGCCCAAAAGACACGAATGTATGATAGAGGAATATATAATTTCAACAAGCGAGCCGTAGGGGCGACCCAATGTGGTCGCCCCCAGGCGAGCGCAGCTTTAATTATCACTGTGTTGAGTTCCGCGCTTGATTAAAGGCTTAATGTTTGACATCTCGACAGGCTGGCTGCAAACACCAAAAATGTGATATGCCCCTTGTCGCCAACAATACGCGAAGGCTCCATTTGTGGTACAATGCCAAGTCGGGAAGCAGGCGTCCCGCCTGCGGTGATTTTGAGTGGGCCAATTCACAAGGAGAATTCCATGCGATCGCACAGTCAAACATTGGACGCAGTAAATGCATTCATAGAACGTTGGAAAGGACGCGGCTACGAGAAAGGTGAAAGCCAGCAATTCTGGACAGACCTTTTGCACGATGTCTTGGAAATTGAAACACCGAGCGAAATCATCTCTTTCGAGAACCAGGTTAAATTGGCCAATACGAGCTTTATTGACGCCTATATTACGCCAACCAAAGTGCTGATCGAACAAAAAGGCCTAAACATCGATCTGAGAAAAGCCATCAAACAGAGCGACGGTTCGTTATTGTCGCCGTTCCAGCAGGCCAAACGCTATGCAACAGAACTTCCCGTCTCGAAGCATCCGCGTTGGGTAGTCACGTGCAATTTTAAGTCTTTTCTCGTGTACGACATGGAAACCCCGCATGGCGAACCCGAAGAAATTCTTTTGGAAAACCTCGAAAAAGATTTCTATCGTCTACGCTTTCTGGTTGAGGATGGCAAAGCACATCTTAAACGCGAGCTTGAGATTTCTATTAAAGCAGGGGAACTCGTCGGCAAGTTGTATGAGGCGTTTTTAAAGCAATATGTGGAAACTTCTGGAGACGCAGCTGGGGATACAAGCGTCTCGTCTGCGAAAAGTACAAATACCCTGCGACCGGGTCGCCCGCTTTCCCAGATATCTCCCGCCGATCTACACTCACTCAACGTCCTCTGTGTGCGTCTTGTATTCTGTTTGTATGCCGAAGATGCGGGAATCTTTAGCAAGGATCAATTCTATTATTATATGGCGCAGTTCAAACCATCGCAAATGAACGACGCCTTAAAACATCTCTTCACCACTCTGGATACCAGGATAGAAAATCGCCCCCGATTCCTGAACAACAGTTTGAAAGCGTTTCCCTACGTCAATGGATCGTTGTTCCACCAACATCTAGGAGAAGATATCCCGCAGTTCGACGATGCCATGTCTGAACTTCTACTCAAAGAAGCATCTCTTGCCTTTGACTGGTCGGAAATCTCACCAACGATATTCGGTGCTGTGTTCGAAAGCACGTTGAATCCAGAAACGCGTCGTTCTGGCGGTATGCACTACACGAGCATCGAGAATATACACAAGGTCATCGATCCGTTGTTTCTAAACAACCTCAAAGCCGAGTTTGAGCAAATCAAACAGGAAAAACAGGACAACAAGCGCAAACAAAAGCTCGACACTTTCCAAGATAAGCTTGCATCGCTTACATTCCTCGATCCCGCCTGTGGTTCGGGAAACTTCCTCACTGAAACCTATATTTCCCTGCGACGCCTCGAAAACGAAGCCATTTCGCTTAAATACCACGGTCAAAAACTCCTCGGTCTGGAACAACTGAACCCAATCAAGGTCAATATCCACCAGTTCTACGGCATCGAAATCAACGACTTCGCCGTCACCGTCGCGACCACAGCACTTTGGATTGCCGAAAGCCAGATGATGCACGAGACTGAGCGCATCATTAAGTTCGATCTTGATTATCTGCCGCTTAAGAGTTTTACTAATATACATTTGGACAATGCGTTGCGGATGGATTGGAATGGACTGTTACGGGAAGCGGCTGGGGAAGCGGCCTTCTCGGCCGCGAAAAACAATGTCGTGGGTAAGACGCCCGCGTTTCCAAAGAAGTTTGACTACATCATGGGAAATCCACCGTTTGTGGGGTATTCATTACAATCGAAAGGACAAAAAGAAGATATATTATCCATCTATGTGGATGAAAAAGGCAAACCCTATAAAACTTCGGGTAAAATCGATTATGTCTCAGGCTGGTATTTTAAAGCAGCTCAAATGATACAGGGCACAAACACACAGACGGCATTTGTTTCAACAAACAGCATCACGCAGGGCGAACAAGTCGCAGCAGTATGGAAACCGATCTATGAACGTTTTGGTATTCATATCAATTTTGCACACAGAACATTCCGATGGGACAGTGAAGCATCGCTCAAAGCCCATGTACATTGCGTGATTATTGGGTTCAATTCTGGGAACACATGCGTCTCGCCTGTGCCCGCTAGAACGATATATGATAATGAACGAGCTACAACTGCCGATAGAATTAATCCATATTTGGTAAATGCAGATACGATTTGGATTGAAAGCAGAAAAGAACCGATTTGTAAAGTTCTGAAAATGACTACGGGTAACAGGCCTGCTGATGGAGGGCATTTAATAATTGAACGTGATGAGTATGATCAGTTTATTAAATTTGAACCATCTTCTGAGAGATATATTAAAAAGCTTATGGGATCATTTGAATTTATCAATAACAAACCAAGATATTGTCTATGGTTGATAGATGTATCTCCATCTGAATTACGTAAAATGCCAAAAGTTTTAGAACGTGTCGAACTATGTCGTCAGGATAGGTTAAATGCAATTGACGAAGGACGCCGTAAACTTGCCGACCGTCCCACACAATTCCGGGAAACATTCAATCCAAAATCGTGTGTTGTTATACCAGAGGTATCTTCCGAAAATCGCAGATATATTCCAATGGGCTTTATTGATGACAGCGTTATTTGTACAAACAAACTACAAATAATTCCCGATGCCACACTTTATCACTTTGGCGTTCTCACATCTAACGTACATATGGCTTGGATGCGCGCCGTGTGTGGACGATTGGAAATGAGATATGACTATTCCCAAAAGATTGTTTACAACAACTTCCCTTGGCCTGGAGACGCGGCTAGGAACGCAGGCGTCTCGACCGCGAAAAATACACCTTGTGCGGGATGCCCGCTTACTCAAGTGAAAGTGCCCCCCACTTCCCACTACGAGCGTATAACACAAACCGCCCAGGCCATTCTCGATGCCCGCGCGCTCTATCCCGACAGCTCCCTTGCCGATCTCTACGACGAAGTGACCATGCCTCCCGAACTTCGACGCGCCCACCAGAACAACGACCGTGCGGTGATGGAAGCATACGGCTTTGACTGGCGCAACATGACCGAGAGCGAATGCGTGGCGGAACTATTCAAGCTGTATCAGAAGCTTGTCGCGGCCGAGACTGCCGCTTCCCTAGAGGAGAGCAAATCTAAACCCAAACGCACGCTTAAGAAGAAAGCGGAGGAATAACGCAGTTTTTCTATTGAACCTCTACGAGGTTACACTCTTTGAGTGTACCGTTTAATCCGGTAGCTACACAACCAGGGGCTACTAACATGGAAGCTCTGACGGGCTTCTATTATATAAATATATTTATATGGGGTACTACTTACCGACGTCGTATGACGCAGCGGCCTAGCGACCTAAACTAAAATTGAAATAATACACTTTTTTACCGACCCACTATTGAATTAATACATCATTGTGCATTGCCGGCGGCGTATGGTGCGGCGGCCTGGAACGGCCGCCGACGCCATAGACGACGGCCAAAGGGCGTATTTCGTGTTGCCATAGAGACACACCATCCACATATCTCTTGGATACACAGGGATTGCGCGATTCTGCAACACGAAATAGCCCGAAAGCCCATGCGTATGCCGCCTTGCGGCATAGCAGGGGCCACATTATTAAAATGATATTTCGAATGGGATATGATATCATTATTGGTTTGTTGTGTGTGGATTGTGACAAGCAATGACGCGACAAGAGATTCTATGATTGATAAAATTCCGGAAAACATCACCTTTTCCTACGAGCTGGTAAAGAAAATTGGCGAAGGGGCGAACGGCGAAACCTGGCTGATAAGGGACCGCGTGAAGAAAACGCAGGCGATTCTGAAGTTTCTGAAGTTTCTGTCGGCGGAAGACCTCAAGACGGTAGAGCTTTTCCAGCGCGAGGCAGAACTGCTCAAGAGCATTCATCTGGAAGGCGTACCTGCGTTTTATGAATATGACACAGACGAGGCAGGCAACGGCTATCTGATTGAGGAGTTTATTTCTGCACCTTCGATACAGGATATGCTGGACGAGGGGGTGATTTTTGATGAATCGGAAACGCTGGCGGTCGCCATAAAGATCGCCGAAATTATCGTCAGGCTGCAGCACGATTACTCGCCGCCCATCATTCATCGCGATATTAAGCCATCCAATATGATGTATCAGCGAGAGAGCGGGCGTGTCTGGCTCATCGATTTTGGATCGGTTGCGCATCCGCAAAAGCGAACGGGCGGATCAACGATTGCGGGCACATTCGGCTATATGCCGCCGGAGCAGGTTTTTGGAAATATTGCGCTCCAATCCGATTATTATGCGCTTGGTGCGACGATGCTGCACATGCTCACGGGCGTCTTTCCGGGCGAAATGGCGTCAAACATGTATCAGATTAGGATTAAAACCATTCTGGCAGATAAGGCACCCGAAACGTCCGAACAGATGATTGGCCTGCTCCAGTCGATGCTTTCGGCCGAAATCGAGAAACGGCCCCAAACGGCAGACGAACTCCTGAATCGATTGCAGAAGGTGCAGCAAGCCCAGAAACCACAACATATTCTGGATAGGCTAAAATCATTTGCTGAAGATTTTAAGACTTCAATATCTCAGGCTTTACGCCGCTATAATAGCCGTCTAAAGACCGAAACGGCAGAATACTCAGGTTTCCCAGTTCAACCGTCTCCATTCTGGCACCATGCCGAGGGAAAGCTGCAATGCTGTAAAGATCTTAGAGAAGAGTTTCAGAGAATTACCCAAACGACGCCCCAAAGACCGATGCGTTATAGTGTGTATTACACATTCGAAGCAAAAGGCAGAACATGGACCGGACACACGGCCATAAACACGAAAGACGAATTGAAAAAGTTTAGAATACCCGGGAAAAGCGATGCGCTGGATGTACTGTACGATCCACTGTTTCCACGTAATAATATCCTCTGCGTAACAGGAGAAAACCAAACGAAGTCTTCGAAGGAGCCAGAAAGATGATGCAATCTGAACTGACTTCCAAGAAACGAACAGATACTGAGAACGAAAGTATCGATGATTCTCCTGGGCGAGAGATTTCTGAGCAGCACGTGCAGCAAGCTAAATCCCCAGATGTGCAAATGCCTGAGGATATTGCAGACAGATATACATTCTGCCGGCTGCTTGGAAGAGGCAACCAGGGCAGCGTCTATGAAGCGGTTCGTCGTTCGGACAGTGAAACGGTTGCCATCAAGGTGCTTCAAATCAACTCAATTAAAAACTGGAAGGAATACGATTTATTCTGGCGTGAAGCGGACACACTGAAATCGCTTGATATTCCTGGGATTGCACGTTTTCATGAGGTGATTGAGTGTCTGGATGACGCGTCACCGCATGCGTATCTGGTGCAGCAGCGCATACGGGGCAAATCGCTGGACGAGATGATTCACGAGGGACATCGCTTTACATTCCAGGATATTTTTTCGTTTGCGATACAGTTGCTTGATATTCTTGAACAGCTTCATCATCACGATCCGCCGATTATTCATCGTGATATCAAACCTTCGAACATCGTGCTGGAGCCGGATGGATCACAGTATCGCGTGTATCTTACAGACTTTGGTGCGGTATGCAATCCGCTGCTTCAGAGGGGTGGATCCACGATCGCCGGTACCTATGGCTATATGCCGCCAGAACAGCTAATGGGCAATGTGTGTGCTGCGAGCGATATCTATGCGCTGGGCGTAACAATCACGGAGCTTTTAAGCGGCATATCTCCGGCAGATATGGATGTGGTCGACTTTCGTCTGGCAATTGAAAAGCCGCTTGAAAATGTGCCATACGAGGTTGTCTCGCTGTTGCGCCAAATGACAAGCCCAAATACGGACGACCGTCTTTGTGATTACGCACAAATCAAACGCAAATTCCAGGATTTCAGGGACAATCGGTTTGAGTCTTCCAATACTTCGGAACGTAAACGCTTTAACCTGTTTAAATATACCAGAAAGCTTCGGAAAGTTCAGCGAATCGGGCAAAAGGGAAATATGGATCTGTGGCTTCAGCTGCCGGAACAAACGCCGCGTCCGCTTCCACAATGTTACAAAAAGCTCAAACCTTCTGGAGCTGAGCTACTATCGGCGGTTCTTTATTATGTAAATTACCTGTTTAGTCCATTGAACCTTATCAAGCATCCAGGTTATTACGCTCTGGCCTGGTTAATATGTTATCTGGTTGTCGCAATGGTGTGTCTGGGTATCATGATGATCATCCCACTCATGATTGTTCTGGCAATAATTATACGCGATCATAACAATGATATAAAAGAGAACGCGATGAAAGCAGAGAGTATCCAGAACCTGGTGCGTGAAGGGAAAAAAGCACTGGCTACGGTTGTCGATTGTAAATTCGTAAATGGTAGGGATGATGGTATCGCATGCTTCGAACTTTCATATACATTTCATGTAGCTGATTTTCCGGAAGAAAATCTGGTTCACACCGTTAGTACGCCGTATGATCCATTTTTAAAGCCAGGGGATGTTCTGCCGATTTTGTATGATTATGATCCGCCAGACAACGATCCTGTAGCGAATCGCGCAAATAATCCGATTCCGAATCACATTTATATCAAAAGCATGCCGTTTCCGCTTCCAGCTCAAAACCTTGCACCGCTTAACGAATGTTATGGTTACTCCTGGATTGGGGAGGGGTAGTGCATCCATCGACAATGAACGCCGTTAGGCGTTCATTGTCGATGGCTGAATTGTTACAAAAAACACCATCCCACTCAAAATCATTGTCAAAAGTAATGAGATCTCTATAATGCCGCGGATTTATCGGCTTAAAAAACGATAAATCGCATGATTTTTGGCGAATTGCATTAGGAATTCATGGAGAGAACACGGATGAGTCATACTCGCTTATTTGTATTATGTCTTGCAGCTGCTGGCATCCTGGCCGCATGTGACGACGACAGTGCAAAGCACGACATTCAAATCGAAAATACCGAAGCGCTGTGCAACGACGGTATCGACAACGATAATAACGGCAAAACAGATTGTGAAGAAGACGACTGCCAATGGTTTGCGGTTTGCGCGAGCGCGCTTGTGCCGGAAAACACAAAGGACACATGCACCGACGGCAAAGATAACGACAAAAACGGCTGGACAGACTGCGATGAGCCCGACTGCATGTGGTTTACAGAGTGCCAGAAAACCGAGAACACGCCGAAACTATGCGCCGATGGGCTGGACAACGACAAAAGCGGCGCAGCCGATTGCGCCGACCCAAACTGCCAGACGCTTGACATTTGTCGCGACAAAACGCCGGAAAACACCGAAGAACTCTGCACGGATGGCCAGGATAACGACGAAAATGGCCCGGCAGATTGTCAGGATGCGAACTGCAAGACGCTGAGCGTCTGTTTAAAACCCGAAAACACCGAAGCAATGTGTAACGACAAATCTGACAATGATAACAACGGCTATACAGATTGCGACGATCCAAACTGCAAGCAATTTGCACATTGCAAGGGCAATGTCACAGTCGAATGCGCCGCAAACGAAGCATCATGTCCATCCGAAAATCTGCGTAAATATTGCGATGACAATACCTGGAAAACCGAATACTGTGCGCACGGATGCAACGTCAATAGATGCCAATCGTGCACCGAAAAATATGGCCAGGAAACGTGCACCGACGGCATCCATACCTATTGTTCGGATAATGATCAGCGTCTTTCGGAAACATGCGAATTCGATTGTAACAGCATCGGATCGCAATGCCAGACCTGCGAACAAAAATACGGCGAAGCCAACTGCATCAACGGCAAACACCCGGACGTGCTGATATCGCTCAGCCAAACTGAAATCAACGAAGACGGCGGCTCGGCAACTGCAACATTCACGCTTTCGACAGAGCCATCTGCCGATGTCTTGCTCAGCCTGGCGCTTTCTGGCGACGGAAAAGACGAAGCGCAGCTAAAAAACAGCAATAACAACGAGATCTCCAGCATCACGCTTCCCAAAGACAAATGGAACGAAGGGATCACAGTCAATCTGGTGGCCCTGGAAGACGATATCATTGACGGAGATAAATCGGTTTCGATCGATATCACCTCCAGTTCCGACGACGCGCATTTCGACAGCCTCATCGCCAGTGCTTCAGTCAGGCTGATCGACAGCAATGGCATCAAACTCATCATCGACAAGCCCCAACATCTCACCACAAGCGAAGACGGCGATTCGGTTGACTTCGAATTCCGGCTTGGCAGCAAGCCCTCTGCGGATGTCACGATTGGGCTGTCGCTCTCGAACAACGATTACGCCGAAATCAAGAATGCCAAAAGCGACAAATCCTACGACCTCGTATTTACCCCGACGAATTGGAAACAGAAAAAAACGGTCACAATCGTTGGAAAAGACGATGGAAAAGTATTCAATTCTCCGGATCATATCTATACACTTGATTTTAAATCGGCCAGCTCATCAGATGCGGATTATAACGGCCTGACCAACGAAAGCATCTCACTCACCAACCTCGACAACGATCTGCCGACCATTGTGACATCCGAACTCAAACTCACCGAAGGACAGGAATCCACGCTGCAAATTGAACTTTCGCCGGCACCGACCACAGATACAACGATTACCGCTTCTGCAGCACCAAATGATAATTGTACAATTACAGGCGATCCAACGCTTGTATTCACAGCGGCCGACAGTGGAACAAAGAAATCCCTAACTGTCATGGTGCCGGACGATGAGATGCTCAATCCCGGAAAAACATGCACCATCACGCTGACCGGTGCTTCTTCCGATACCGAAATAAAATCGACTTACAACCAAAAGGTCAAAGTACTCGAAGATATCCCCATTCAGGATGATGACAAAGCCGAAATCAGAATTGCCAGCAAAGATTATGGCGAAGCCTCCAGCATCTATTCAAAATATTCCTCACAAATCAGGGGTGGCGGTTGCCCGTCTTCGAAATGCACATCCTCATTCAAAACCTGTTATACGCTTGGTGTGAAACCTGCTTCAGATGTCACTTTGTCTTTTTCCATGAACCGGACTGAATATAACAATGCTTTGGAAGCCTCGCCCCAAACGCTCACGATCAAACCCGATAATTATAATAATATAACAGCCAATTGCGTGACATTTACCGATGTTTTTGATTACAGATGGTATTTAGATCATCCAGGTCTCATTTATGATATTGTCTATGCAAATATTGTTGCGACTGCATCGTCCGGCGATCCGAATTTTGATGGAAAATCCGTAGAGATTGCTTCCACCGCAGGATGGGGATCTTTCAATGATAAGCAAAGTTCTCTGTTGTATACACAAAATCAATATAATTATAACGGTCATTTAACAGTGGAAGAAGGCAAAACCATGACGCTGTATCTGTGGCTGTATCAGCCTCGGGATACGCGCTCAACATTCAGACTGGACAGCAGAAAATGCATGAGTTCTGTTGTGAAACAGCGCCTGACGTTTTCTCCAAGCACGTTTACAGTCGAGCCGGGATCATGGTATCAAAGAATTACGATTAAAGTCACCGCGATCGATGATGATGAAAATATCGGAGATGAAGATGGTGAGTATTGTGTGAATATGTATGCATTTGAAAACGACGCGGGAATTACAGTTGCCTTTGATAATATTTATGTTAAGGACAATGATTAGGGATCTATTTAACGATCGTGGATATGAAAAAGTAAGGTCGTCTGATTTTCGGCCACGAGCGATGAGCAATGAGCCACGAGTGCTCATTGGCCAACTCGACGCTCGATGCTCGGCGCTCTTTGCCAGTATCTCACTCGTATTGGTGTAACGCTATATCCACACTGGTTAAACATAGCCATGATTAGTATTCTATTTTTGTGAGGTGCCGGCGGCGTATGGCGCGGCGGCCTGGAACGGCCGCCGATGCCATAGACGACGGCCAAAGGGCGTATTTCGTGGCCAGGCGCAAGCCGCAGACACGAAATAGCCCGAAAGCCCATGCGTATGCCGCTTTGCGGCACAGCAGGGGCCCCAAAAAACATCAACAACCGCATATTTGCTCATTCAAACCGAAGTGCGCGTCTTTTTCTTTGACCTCGTGCACTTTTTATTCTATGCGGCAGTCGGGAAATGCCCAGGCTCGGGCATCACGCATATCGAGGCAAGACATGTCGGTTCATACACAGGCGCTTCAGGCGCTGATTGATGCATTCGCGCAGCTGCCGGGAATCGGGCGAAAATCGGCGACACGCATTGCGTTTCATCTGGTCAGGCAACCCATTGAAAGTGCGCAGAATCTGGCGAATGCCATTCTGGATGCGCGCAGCCGTATTCGTTTTTGTGAGGTTTGCCAGAATCTGTGCGAATCATCGCCTTGTGAACGCTGCAGTCAGCCGGTGCGGGACGAAGATCTGCTGTGCGTCGTCGAATCGCCGCAGGATCTGGTCGCCATCGAGGCAACCCGCGAGTTTCACGGGCGATTTCATGTGCTGCATGGGGCGATTTCGCCGCTTGAGGGCATCACGCCGGCCGACCTCAAAATCAAGGAACTCGTTGTGCGGCTTGGGGAATCGAAATTCAGCGAGGTGATTCTGGCGACGAATCCGTCGATCGAAGGCGAGGCGACGGCGATGTATCTCAAGCGCCTGATCGAGCCGCTTGGGATAAGGGTGACGCGGATTGCATCGGGGCTGCCCATGGGTGCACAGCTGGAATTTGCCGACAAGGCAACGCTCGGGCGTTCGCTGCTCGATCGCAGGCAACTGTAAAGGAACGCGATGACAAAGCAACCGTTTGCGAATGCAACAATTTTTATGGGATCGGTGACGACGGTAGGCAACCGGCCGTTCCGGCGGCTGGTAACCGAGTACGGTGCCGAAGCGACTCTGGGCGAAATGGCGATTGCCAAGTATGTGGCGCAGAAGAAAAAGCAGGAGCTGGCGCTGATTCGCCGTGATCCGCACGAAAAGATTTTTGGTGCACAGATCGTGGGCGGCAATCCGGAGCACCTGAGCAAAGCCGCGCGCATGGCCGAGGAATTTGGCGCAGATTTTATCGATTTCAATTGCGCATGTCCGCATCAGTCAGTGGTTTCGCATGGCGGCGGAGCGATTTTGCTGCGGCGGCCACAGAATCTGCCGATGGCTCTGGACGCGATTCGCCAGGCCGTTTCGATTCCTGTATCGATTAAAATACGCAAGGGATTTGAGGAAGGCGACAACGTCGCGCAGCAGGTTTCGGAACTCGCGCAAAACGCCGGATTCAACGCCATCTTTATTCATGGGCGCACAAAAGCTGCGCAATATCGCGGTCCATGCGACTGGGAAACGATCGAATCGGTCGCAAGAAATATCGATATTCCCGTGATTGGATGCGGGGATCTGGCGCACGGCAGCGATGTAATCGAAAAGCGAAAATCTTCGGCATGCAGCGGATTTGCGATTGCGCGCGGCGCGCTCATCAAGCCCTGGATCTTTGAGGAAATTGCGACGGGACAACCCCTCGATCCGACCGCCGAACAGCGTCTCGATATGCTGAAAAAGCTCGTCTCTTATTCGCTGGAAACCTTTGGCAGCGATGATTTTGGCGTTCGCCGATCGCGGGATTTTCTGCTGCGTCAGATGGGATTTTTGTGCCGCTATATTCCGACAGGTGCACTGGGGCGCGAGCTGCCGCTGCAAGAGCGAGTGGGCGAATGGACGCCAAGAAACGAGATGGAATCGCTGTGGGCAAGCGCAGATAAAAATGATCACATGCAATTGCTGGAGATGGCGGGTCTGCCAAAAACTGAACAGTAACTCAAAAAAACGAACGATGGCGATTCGAGGCTTTTAAATTTTTTTAAAATGAACGATAATAGAGCGCTTTTTGGGGGAGTATGATCCCGTCGCCGATTTTGGCTAGCCAGGACCACCCAGATACACAGGCACCCTTGAACGGATATCTTAAAGGAGAAAAAGAAATGGGAAATCAGGACACCACGTCACGTAAAGATCCCATTACCTTTACTGGGAGAACGCGAAGCGATGCAAAACGAAAAGCCCTCAATTACTGGTATATGAATCAGGCTTCGCTGGCCATGTCCATTCGTGAATTCAGTGCCCGGCTAGTGCTCTTGCCAGACGGCAAAAGCATTGTTTTCTATGAGCCGCCCAGCGCATAATTTGCATTTACAACGATTTACGATGTCTTCATTTAATGACGAAACCCAAACGATCCTGGGTGATGCAACGTTTGCCCTTAAAGTACGCAAATACAGGCTATCTGCGCACACCGGCAAACCATTCACAAAAGATTTCCAAAAACGTTTGATTTACATTGGTTCGCATCCAGATTGTGACTTTTGCATCTCGGAACCATCCATATCCAGGCAGCATGCCAAAATTGAGCTCGACGAAAATGGTTACAGGCTCGTCGATCTCGAGAGTAAAAATGGCACCTATATCGGTGATGTCCGCATCAACGATATTTACCTGACGTCTCCGCTATCATTCAGATGTGGTGCGGTTGTGATCGATTTTGAGCTCGGTGCGGATTCAATCGAAGTTGCGATCTCTCAACAATCCAGATTTGGCAATTTGCTGGGACAGTCTGTAGCAATGCGAGAGATCTTTGGATTGCTCGAACGCGTTGCACCGACGCCAGCGACGGTTTTGATCGAGGGAGAATCCGGTTGTGGCAAGGAACTGGTCGCCGCAGCCATTCGCGAGCATTCCGATCGCGCAGCAAAGCCGTTTGTGATCTTTGATTGTTCAGCGGTTTCGAAAGATCTCATTGAATCGGAGCTGTTTGGGCACGTCAAAGGTGCGTTTACAGGTGCAGTATCCGACCGCAAAGGCGCTTTTTTACAAGCCAATGGCGGCACACTGTTTCTGGACGAAATCGGCGAACTTTCACTCGATTTGCAGCCGAAATTGCTGCGCGCTTTGGAAAATCACATGATTCGCCCCGTGGGCGCTGAAAAGACCTATAATGTCGATGTCCGCGTGATTGCAGCCACAAACCGGTCTCTTGCACGTGAAGTCGAAGCCGGTAATTTCAGAGAAGATCTGTTTTATCGCCTGGCGGTCATCAAAATCGACATTCCCCCGCTTCGAAAACGCACCGAAGATATTCCACTGCTCGTCGAATCATTTCTCGAAAGCGCTTCCCGAAAATTTAATAAACCAGCGCCAAATATCTCATTCTCCACGCTACAGAAACTGCGCGCATATCAATGGCCGGGCAATGTCCGCGAGCTGAAAAACTTTATAGAACGCGCTTGCCTGCTCTCGAGTGACGACCGGATTGAAACCAAATTCCTCAATGCCAAATCGCTCTCGCATGCCGAAGATAATGCGTCGTCAGATCCCGGCGATACGGATGCTTATGTCGAACAGACGCTGAATAATCAAACCCCGTTTAAAGATGCCAAACAAAACATCATCGAACAGTTTGAATCCAAATACTGGAAAAAACTGCTCGATCTGACCAATGGCAACATTTCCAAAGCCGCACGCCTATCCGGAATGCATCGCAAATCCGTTGAATACATCGTCCGAAAATTGGATCTAAAGAATCTGAATTGCAAAGACGATGATGATATCGACCCCAACGAATGATGACATTTGAAGACCCAGCTTTTATCAAAGCCAGAATCCAGCGTATCCTTCTGGATGCGCCGGAGCAGGTCGGCTTTGAATTTGTCGCTGAGCGAATCTATCAATATCGGATTTGCCATGATGATGACGCGTGCCGCGATCTCATCATTTTTGCAAGAGCTTTCATCGATTTGCTTAAAATCCCTGAATTCTCCAGGAAATTGCCGGATTTTTATATCTGCTCGCACGAGAACGAAATGCTGCAGACCATTACGCGTTCCTGTTTCACGGATTATCCGGCCACGCGAAAAGCAGATCCGCATTCGGATGCCCAAAATGCGCAGACTTTGGTCAGCCTCCCGCTGGGTGTACAAAAATCGTATGCCCGTTCACACGAACGTACGCATCATGAGGCACTGCTTCATACGCCATGGCCGCAGGTCGTTGAAATTCTTTGCGAAAATCCATCCATCCAGCAGCGCGATATCTTAAAAATGGCCTCCCGAAGACCAACCCAAAATCAACTGCTCGAGCCGATATTGCTTTCGCCCTGGTCCGCTCGCCCGGAGGTTCGTTTCGCGCTCGCAGCCAACCCGTCGCTCAATGTGAGCCATGCCATGCGCTGCGCATTGTCTCTGCCTGTATCCAATATTCATATTTTACTGGACATGCCAGAATTGCACCGGTTTATCCATAACCATCTGCACAATTTGATAAACCTGCGCCCCAATTGAATTTGTCTGCATTTCGGGTGAGGGGGCAAGCCCCCTGCGGCGCTATTTGCAAGCAAATACGCGCCTACCCCCTGCGGCGCTATTTGCAAGCAAATACGCGCCTACCCCCTGCGGCGCATAGCCGCACAGCAAAATGTGCTCATGGCGCAAGCCGTCAGAAAGAGCATAGGGCTGAGCCATTACTTCATAACCGTAACAGTTCAGCCATTGTGTGAGAACGCCATAGGCATTCAATATCAATAGCCCCCGGTTGGCGCGTAGCAACTACCGGGGGAGCAAAGCGTTCCCCCTCTTTTTCACCAATTTTTTGCCAGCCCATTGATCTGGCAAAAAACTGGGAAAAAAGAAAAAAGAAACTGCCTCATCCCCCGGCGTTGCCGCGGGCTATTGATAGACAAGCCCTAACGGGCTTGTGTACGGCTGAACAATTGCATCAAAACCAAATAAATCGGCATAAACACTTGAGAAACAATTGAAATAGGTATAAAATAATCTGGGCACTTTTGTGCGTTTTTTGACATTACACAGGGATCGAAAATGAAGAAAATCCTAATCATCGACGCAGATGTCGAATTGTTGCAATCACTTTCAAATGAATTGTCGCAGGCTGGTTATGAGGTAGATACCGCAACGACTGCTCAGGATGGTCTCGCCAAAGCCCCACAAGCCTCTCTGATCATTCTCGCTGTTGAGCTGCCAGATCAGAATGGATTTGTCACTTGTTCAAACTTAAAGCGTAACGAGCAGACCAAATTCATCCCGGTTTTTATCACGAGCAGTGCCGAAACCACGACAGCTTTCGAACAGCATCTTGCATTGCCAATTCATGCGGATGGCTATTTTCTCAAGCCCCTGGATATGACGATAATGCTGGAGGAACTGGCCAATATATTTGCCGAGATGGATGCCAATGCCGCTGAGTATTTTCAGGTGGAAGACGCCCCGGCTGACGAAATGATCGACGTCGGTACCAAGGATGATGAAATTGCTGCAGACGACGACAGTGAAGTCATCAAGGCTTTAACACTGGATGATATCAATCTGTTTGCGGATATTGACGCTGGCACTTTCGATGAGTCTGAAGACTCGGTCTTTGAAAATGAAACACAGCCTCCTGTTGCTGCAGAAGCCCCCGAACCTCAGCCCAAGGAATCTGCGCCACTCCCCCCGAAACTTCCCCCAATCAAACCCATACCACAAGCAGCACCGGGAGCCGCAGCGCCAAGTGCGCCACTGCCTCGTCCGACGCTCGCCCCGGCACCGGCCGCACCGGCAGCTCAGATCTCCAAAGCACGTCTGGCATCCAGCATCCAGCCAAAAGTCGATATCTCTTCTTCCGTAAGCCATACAGCACTCCCAGCCGCAGAAATTTCAAAGCTCTCGGACGAAATCACGGTCCTCAATAATGAAATTACCGCGCTCAAATCTGAGATAACCGCGCGAGATAACCGTATTACCATGCTGCAAAGCCAGTGTGATGCGTTAACTTCGAGATGCCAGAATGCCGAAGCGCTTGTCGAATCGCTGACGGCCGAAAACGCACAAATCACAGAACAACTCAATGCCTATGCTTCGCAGGCGCAATCCCATAATGAAAGAATGCAGCAAATTGCCAAAGAAATCATGGAGATCACAAAGAATATCTAACTGCAGCATGGCCGCTTCAGGCGGCCATGTCTGTTTACAGAGCAATGATACCGCCAGAACTGGCCGAAACGCACAATAGAAAACCGAATCATTCATATCTGAGGCACATATACAACGCCTCTTCATGATGCATTATTTGCGATTTCCAAGATTCCCGTATTTCTTCATATACGAGACCATTATGACAGCACCAGTACATTTTAAATTATTCGTTATTGCCATCGCCCTCTGCATAACCACACAACAAGCATGGGCTCAGGATCAGAATAATCGAAAGACGGCGACGTCTGAATCAATGGATACCAAAGTGTTGTCCGGATCTCAGGCAACCGATGTATTTATGATTCCGCCAGCGCCTTTTATGCATCATGATGCCGAAGAACTATCGATTCTGAGAGATGAGAATTCCAAAGAAATCACTCAGACATCCGCACACAGACTGCAACAGACAGACGAAGCCGCGCACCCCACATATATTATCACAGATGAAGATATTTCAAAACATGGCTGGCGCACACTCGCAGAAATACTAAGGCATGTTCCCGGAATTCACACCATGACGTCCGAATCTCAGTTTCAGACAGTCGCCATACGCGGCATGGCGGGCATCGATACGAACAATTCAAGAATTCTGTGGCTGATCGATGATGTTCCCATCAATACCCTTCATAATTCCGGAATTTGGCTGGATGATACATTTGCAGTCGATTTCATCCGCCGTATCGAAGTCGTTGTAGGGCCTGCCGGATCTACTTACGGCGCAGGTGCCTATCAGGGTGTTGTACATATCATCACCAAAAATGCAGAAGATCTAAACAAATACGGCGAATACCGAGTCGCGATTCAGGATCACCAGACTTTTAAAGCATCTGCGGCTTATGGTTATAAAGCAGACAGCGGATTTTCTATTTTAGGGCATGCAACCTTTGGTACGACGCAGGGCCCGGGTCTCGTTGCGGATGCGGCCTATAACAATTATGCCATGAAAGAAGCCAGCGCTTCGGTTTCCGGAAATCGTCAGCCCACCGCTTATCGAAGCAATAAGATCGAAAACAGCTCTCAAAAGATATGGTACGATCTCGATCTCAAGCTCAACTATAAAGATCTCAGCTTCAACGTCGGCTTTAAAGATATTTATGCGCACGCGGATGGTTCCGAAGTACACAACTACCTCGGCACAGATCAAATCAGAACAAAAGATGAGGTGACAGCCTCAAATGAGCAGAATATGGTCGTCGACAAGACCGTTTCACTCAACGCCCCCTACCAGTTCAACAGGCGATCGCTCACGACAAGCCTCGCCTATCATCACACATTCCGTGACCTGGTCGATCTCAGTGCCCTGGCATCCTATCGGTTTAGTCAGTTTGAACATCAGAATTATCATGGGCTGATTGAAACAGATGAAAAGAATCAATCTGAGCCCAGATACTTCAACTATGATATCACCGAACACCAGGTTCATCTCAATATCCAGACCGACTGGCATCTGTTTAACACCAACACGCTTACGGCCGGCGTATCGATGGACTATAACTATTTATCCGACGATATGCTGGATAAGACACTCACCTCAAGCTACCTGTCCCCAACTGGAATGAGCCTGGGATATCTCACGCCATCTGTATATATCAACGATGAGCAAAGGTTATGGCACAACCGCATCATCCTGTCTGCCGGCTACAGATTTGATGCATGGCAGGCTACCGAAGATCTGTCTGCCGATTCATCTGCACATTTCTCATTCATTGGCAAATGGCATCCAATCTTCACGACAAGATTGTCCTATTCTTACGCCACTTACGAACCATCCTGGCAGCATCGGTATCTGCTAACAAAAGATGCAGTCGGTGAGCTCAGTATAAAGCAAGAAAATATACACAATGCAGAACTCGCATTGATATTTGATCCACTCGACAATCTGCACATTCAAATCAATGGTTTCGGATCATTCTTTAATCACCTCTCCGGTATCTATCCACTCAATCTGCCTAAGTATATTTCCACCTACATACAAAGTGGCAGCAATTACATCGTTGGTGCTGAATTCCTGATTGATGCAGACATTGCACAATCCTGGCATCTGGCTGCTTCATACAATTTCCTGTACTCAAGACTAAAGGAATTCAGCACATGGAACAAAATTCTCGCAACCCCCGACGAGACAAACCCATATCCTCCAAACTCATTTATTAACAGTTGGCTGAAATATAGATACAACGCCATTCCGGAAGACACGAGACATCAGCTCAAGCTGTCTGCAACATACACGAACGATATGATCAGAAGTGGTGTCGCATTCTTTATTCTGGCCGGTACGCCCACAACGATTTCTCAGTATACTTGGCGCTCAGCCCCCTACGCAATTTCTGCGTATGCCATTCTACAGCCACACATTTCCATCGCACTGCCTGCAAATCTCGGCCTGATGGCTCAGGGAAGTTATGCGTTTTCCAGAGGCATGACAGAGTCCCCCACCTATCGCTATTACTACGAGCGAGAAGGGGTGCCCGTAAACCGCTATTCCGTGATGCTTTCGCTGCTATACCCATTCAAAAAATCAGAATAAACATCGCGCATCTGCCCAATATCAGACCGAAGGTGTACTTTTTTGACGATTTAACAACAGAGACGAGATCATGAAGATATACAGCAAATTCAAACAAATCCTCATCGCATCCATGACGTTGTTTGCAGGCTTATGTGGCGCATGCAGCGAACCTGAATATCAATCCAAAGAAAGTCCATACCAGTATGATCCCGACGGCTATCAGGTCGATATTGCTCTGCTGTCTGAATGGGCCGGCCATATTCTCCCGGAATTGAATACGTTTTTTATTGTTCATAACGATAAAGATGGATATAGACTTGTTCTGGCTGACGAATCCAAGATTGATGATGATAATATTGCAAAGACTATCCTTTATGCTCAAAAACAATCACAAGATAAATCCAGACTATCGAAAATCAGGTGTTTTGAGTGTGGTGAGCAGTGTTCAACCTCTGGCATAGATAATGATTTATCAACCATCTGCAGCAAATGTGAAGCGATTCCGCCCAAATATGCGAATGATACAAGACATATTTGCGCATACTACACATCTGGTGCTGCCAATATTGCCAGAACCTGGATTGAATTAAAAGAATCATCTGAGGATGTCCCGCAAATCCACATCGGCAATGGCGACAGCTTTGGCATTTCTGCAAGAATTGCATCCAGTCTGGATGATACACCAACGGCTCTGATGTTGAATACGATGGGGTTCAATGTTGACACGTTCGGCAATCACAGCTTCGACCAGCAACTCAGCTATATCCAGAATGTCGTTTCACACGCGACCTATCATTATATCGCCAGCAATATCAAAAATGTGCCTCAAAATCTTACAGGCGTTTCACCTTTTTACCTGACAAAACTCAAAAAGGACGCAACCGAAACAACGCCGCCAATTTTAGCAGTTGTCAGTGCCATCGATATGGATGCCGACTCAACCGTATATCCCGGACGATTTGGTACGCTCGACATCGCCGATTACTGCGAAGTCATCCACGCCATCGAAATGGCATACAATCAGGGAGCCAGATCTTTCCTCGTTCTTGGCCATATTCTCACCGACTCCGAAAGTATGATTGCGATTCTGAATGCGTTGTTCAGCTTCGCAGACGACCACTATACGATTTTTGATGCGAATCAGCTCAAACGACTCGCACCCCCAGGTACTAATGATAATAATCAGATCACTGAAATTCCCAGCAATGAAATCAAAACATGCAAGAGCATGATCGAAATTCCATCCGACAGATTGCTCAAAGAATTCGGGAAAAGTAATCTCAATAAAATCGATTTAACCAAACAAGAGAATATCGATAAATATAATAACATCATCAAATCCATAAAGAGAGAAATCTTTAATGGCATCATTGGCATTTTTGGAGAAGGTTCATCCGACCCAAGACTGATCTCGTTTGAACTGCCGGATGAATCGATTTTAAACCAATCGAAATCCAATGCGATTTCCTTCTGTAACCTACAAAATAGCTACAGTTCAAATCAAAACTTACCTTTTATGCCAAACGGATGCAAAACCCAAAGTTATTCGATAGGTGATTCGACCTACAGCTTGTCATTTTCATCCACTTTCATCAACAATAACAAGCTACCTTATTATAATCGAATCAACAATAATAATGGCAAAGAGTTACTTGAACAATCAGGTGATAATTCTCTCAGGACCATTTCTTCCGATCACAAACCCTATCCCAAATGTTTCGATTCTAACGTTCAAAACGACGCAGATGCAAAAGCCCTTGATGATGCGCTGTCTATTGCCAAAGTGAATCCTTGTCACAAGATCCAATACGAACCAGATGCACCGGAAAAACATCCGATTTGGTATATCCAATTACCATCCTATGGCGCTTCAACAGCACAAATACATGTAGACATCGAATCCAATCACGATAATACAGCCTACACATCCGACCTGAAAACATTTGAGATGAGACCTGTTCTAGCCAAATTGATCGACTCAATAAATTATAATTATTGTACCAGCGATGTATTATCTAATGATTGTAAAAAAATATATACAGAAGCCGTTTCTGATCTGAGTAAATATGATACCTGCATCAATGATATCACCAAAGGCATCAACCAAAACCAGTCAGACCATTCCGTCAATTACATCGAAAAGATTCAGAACACTTTCGAATGTATCTATCAGCCCATGGTCAACATCAGGTGCGGAGCTGGATCTAGTATTGACTATAGAGAGCCACCCTATTTTAAATTTCCTATGACGCATATTACAGACAGTACAGAAACCCAGGACCGCAGCAGCTCGACTTTCCGCACGAGCCTCGCAACAACAGCGGTTCTCAGGACTTCTGATGGCAGCAACAAGTCCATCGATATTCCCGAATCTTTTTCAGATAAATTAGACCCAATACGTAATATTGAAAATGTAGCAGTACTCATTAATGCTGGCGCAATTAAAGATAAAGACATTACAAAATTCAACAAAAATATTCTTAGAGAACTGGTGCCTTTTCAAAATAATATGGAATTATTCAGTATCAGTCCCTCCGATCTCAAACCCATTATCGAAAATGCCATTCTCAGCCAGACTGAGAAAGCTGCTTCAGACTTTGGTGGCTTTCCAACTTTTGCCGGTATTCACGTCTCGGTCACCAAGAATCAAGAGAAAAATAGACTTGAAGTGGTTGAAATGTGGCGAACAAACCGCGATGAAGAACTCGTCGAGCCGCTACTCATTGCTTTCAAAAATGACGGGAATAACCTATCAGCTAAATGCAATAACAATAAAAATAAATGCATATTTGCGGACTATAAGAATATTAAAATAGAAGGTAATCGTGCAACTGTTGAAATCGACCAAATTTCCGATCGCCGCTATGCTGCAAACGCTGATTTTACAAATCTTAATTTAGAAATTGATAGTTCAAATTCTACACTCGTAAGTAGTTCTAAACTTAACCTTTTAATTCCAGACTATCTGGCAACTGGCGGCGATGGCTATGATTTCAGCAAAGGAAAGAATGTACTCCATTCGAATATCCTGATTAGTGATTACATTAACATTTATCTTGGAATTAGCAAAATTATTGAAGGTTCCAAAACAGAGAATATGTGTGAAACTTATCAGTCAGAGTTGGATAATACTGATAAAAAAACCATTGATGGACTCGGTGCCGCAGATCTTGCCTGCATCCTTTCCATCCGCAGATATTACCGAACGGACAACACCAATCAACAATCCACCTATATCAATGGTGAGGTTGAAAAACAATGTAAAAATCAATCTGCCGGAGTAACCCCATGAAACATCATCCCCATCATCACATCCGCTATATCATCTCTGCGTTGCTCCTGTCGATCCTGATGCTTCCAGCGGCTGCATCTGCGCAAATCGGCCCGGATCTGCGTCCACCCGGATTACCCCCAAATCACCCAATCAATTCTTATGGATCTGAGTCAGAGAAGACAACCACCGTCTCAAACGAATGGGATCTCAGCGCTTCGGAAATCGTTTTCTCCGCAGCAAAAAAGCGTCAGCTCATCAGCGAAGCGCCTTCGACGATTCACGTCATCACCGATCGCGACATCGCCATGCACGGTTACCGCTCACTTCCCGAGATTCTGCGCCATATTCCCGGTGTTCAAACGCAAACGACTCAATCCCAGTTTCACTCGGTGATGATCCGAGGTCTGGTCGGTACCGAAGACAACAACTCCCGTATCCTGTGGCTGCAAAATGGCGTCCCCATGAACGACGTCCGCGATTCGGGTATCTGGATCGACGAAACCTATCCCGTTGAACTCATCAAACGCATCGAGGTCGTTTTGGGACCTGGTTCCGCGCTCTACGGATCCGGTGCTTTCCAGGGCGTCATCAACATCTTTACAAAAGACCCTTCCGACATCAATAAAAACGGCGAATATCGGCTGGTCATACAAAACAATCTCACATTCAAAGCATCGGCCATTGCTGCATACAACGCAGACAATGGCTTTGGAATTCTAGGTCACGTATCCGCAAATACAACGCAGGGACCAGGGCTTATCGGCGACTATGCCTATTCCAATTATCTTATGGATCAGGCTGGTACATCACAAGCCAACGGCAATGCCTATAACGACTTCCGATACGAAAAAATTGATAATAATTCCGACAAGCACTGGTATAATATCAACCTCAAACTGAACTATAAGCAGTTCAAACTAAACACCGGATTTACAGATATTTATGCAGGTGCGGACGGATCTGAAATCGTTCCCGGTGTCCCGTATGCCCAGCCCGTGTCTCACGAACAGAAAGACGCATACGTCGAAGAAGAACTCGTACCACTTGGCTGGAAAGCGCCACACCGCTTTAACCGCCGTGAATTTTTCGCCGATTTCTTCTATGAAGATAAATTCGGAAGCAGCGTATCATTTCTCGCGCTGCTCTCTTACCGGATGATTCAATACAATCACAAGCATTACGGCGGCTATTCGAGTTCAGATAATCTTTCGCTCATTGCAACAACGTCAGAAAACGATACTATCTATACAAACGGCACAAGATTCTACGATAAGGTCAATTTCGAAACGCTTCAGCATAAACTGTATGCCCTGGCTCAGGTACAGTGGAATATATACGAAGCCAACGAACTTATCGCCGGGGCCGTTGCCGAATATCATAATATTCATTCACCTGAATTCTCAAATGGCAACGCCAACCTCTTCAAACCCGGTATTGCCGCCTCCTCCAGTCCCAATGTCAATGCACAAGAACTCGCCTACATCACGCCTTCTGTATTTATACAAGACGAACAGCGATTCTGGGACAACCGCATCATTCTCACCGCCGGTGCTCGATTCGATGCCTACAAAGCCTCGTATGATCTCGACCCTGCCCCATCATGGCGATTCGCTTTCCTGGCCAAATGGACATCCTGGATGAATATGCGTATTTCTTACGGTTATTCATTCAAAGAGCCCTCCCTGTTCCAGCTGTATGTCGATACTTTCGATTACGTCGGCGATACAAAGCTCAAACACGAATCACTGCACAATATCGAGCTCTCGTTCCTCTTCACCCCCCTGCCCAACCTTAAACTCCGACTGGACGGTTTCACCACGTTGATGAGCGATCTCATCATTATGGAATATTCATCGCTGCAAGGCGATCCGTTTAACGGCATCACAGGAAGATACTATCCAAGCCAGGATTACAACGCCAATCTGTACGGATTTGAAGTCAGCATCGATGCTGCAATCAAACAATGGAATCTTTATGCGCACTATAATTTCCTTTATAGTACACTGGACAGAACCGACAAAGATACAATCGCAGACACCGAAGCCGACTCCAGAATCACCGAAGATGCCATGCATCGCATTAAATTCGGTGCTTCCTATGCAAATGATTATTTCACATCTGACCTCGCCATGTTTGTCGTCGCCGGTACCCCAAAAACGAAATCGGCATTCCCATGGCGAAATGAGAAATACGCCACGCCGGCCTATGCGCTTTTCCAGCCGCAAATTACTTTCGCGCTTCCAGCCAACTTCGGCTTTATGCTCTCCGGCAGCATCGCGTTTTCCGAGAATATGACACAATCTCCGACCTGGCGCTATTACTACGAAAAAGAAGGTGTACCAGTCGACAGATATACATTTACAGTTTCATTGCAATACCCATTTCATAAATAATTTGTTGGGGACGCGGCTATGCCCCAAGGGCATACGCCGCGCGGGGCGGCTATGGCCTCACGCCATACGCCGCCCCACACCATCCTCATACTTCCCGGCAATTGCCCAATCATCCCAATAAATACAAATTCAAATGTGTTACGACTCATCTAACCAATTGACATTTCACGATTGTTGTGCATAGCACGTTAGGTTTAAGCGAAATGGGGAAGGGGCCCCATTTCGTCATTTGTAGGCCATGTCATCCAGGTAAGATATGGAAGCACTTGAAAATATAGTGGGTTCCAAGGGCCTCAGGCCCTTGGCGGGGTCCGGGGCAGAGCCCCGGCTGAATAATAATCAAAATATTCCTCTGGATCTCCCACAGTCTTTGGCTTTTGATTATGAATTTATCAGAAAAATTGGCGAGGGTTCCAATGGTGAAACCTGGTTAATAAAGAATCGGGCGAACAAGAGCCTGGCCGCAATCAAATGCCTCAAACTCAATACAGCCGAAGATATCAAAGCAGTCGAACTGTTTGAACGCGAAATACAACTGCTTCAAAGTATACAAATCGATGGCATTCCAAAGTTCTATCGATACGAAAAGAATACAGAGACGGGCAGCAGTTTTCTCGTGCAGGAATATATCGATGCACCGTCGATACAAACGATGCTCGATAACGGTTATATCTTTTCAGAGTCCGAAACGCTCTCTATAGCCATGCAGATTGCAAGGATTCTCTACCAGCTTCAAACCCATTATTCGCCCCCCATCATTCATCGCGATATCAAGCCATCCAACATCCTGTACGACAAACAGCACCGTGCATTTCTTATCGATTTCGGTTCGGTTGCACACCCGCAAAAACGTTCCGGTGGATCCACCATCGCCGGAACTTTTGGCTATATGCCCCCCGAACAACTCATCGGTGATGTCGAAATTGAATCCGATTTCTATGCACTTGGTGCCACCATGCTACACATGATCACCGGTGTCTTTCCCGGAACGGTAGCTTCAAATGTCTATCAGATCGAATTCAGCGATCTCATCGATCAAAAAGCCCCCAATACCACCCCCCAGATGAAGGCGCTGCTCTCCATTCTGCTCGACGCAGATATTACCAAAAGACCACCGTCTGCCAGGGTATTGATGCGATTGATTCATGGCGTCCAGGAATACGGTAATGCTGGTATATTCACAAGAATCATTCGCTGGATCAAAAGTCGGCTGTTCTCAGGCCGTATAAACATTCTGGCGCTTTCTGACGACGCTGATTCAGAACCCGACAAAGCACAAAGCCCCGTGTCTTATCCCAAGTCCGAATCACCAGCCAATCATTTGGCAACCCCCATCAAAACCATCAAAGATTATCTAAACAGTGATAACCGCGATTACAAATGTGCAAAAATTACCAAAAACTGGACAATCTGCGATGGCATCATCCGCAAATATCATACTGCATATTATAAAGAAAACGATCTAAATTATTTACCAGTTGAAACGCTTGAGTATACATTTTTTGCAAATGATGAAACTCGTTGCGGATTATTTGTATTGCCCAAACATTCAAATTTTGATATTTATCTTTTTCCTGTTCCCTGCCGTGTGATTTATAACCCGAGCAATCCGAATCGAAACGCTATCTATTCCATTGGTATGGACGGTGCTCCGGACAAGATGTAACCATGATTTCAAGCCAGTAATATGATGAATACACAGCTTCAGCCACAGATTGCAACAAGCGAACAACCCGATCGCCATATTACTCAAAGCCCGGCGGGTCAGACGCCAAAAGATCAACCACTTATCACGCCATCCGATATACAGAACAAATATACATTTGTCAGATTAATCGGCAAAGGTTCGCAGGGCAGCGTCTATGAAGCCATTCGCAATTCAGATCAGCTGCATGTCGCGATTAAAGTGCTCAATATCAGTTCTATTCAAAACTGGAAAGAATATGATTTGTTCTGGCGAGAAGTTGAAACCCTCAAAACGCTGAACATATCTGGTGTTGCGAAATTTTATGAAGTCATCGAAAGCCTGGATCCATCTGCTCCACACGCCTATCTCGTTCAGCAATATATTCAGGGCAAAACGCTTGAATCAATGATTCATTCCGGTTATCGGTTCAGCGTGCAGCATGTGTTTGGTCTTGCACTGCAGCTGCTCGATATCATTGATCAACTGCACAATCATAATCCCCAAATCATACATCGCGATATCAAACCATCCAACATCGTTCTCGAATCGAATGGAGATGACTACAAAGTCTATCTCACCGACTTTGGCGCTGTATTTAATCCGGTGCTGCAAAAAGGAGGTTCGACGGTTGCCGGAACTTACGGTTATATGCCGCCCGAGCAGTTGATGGGACATCCTTCGGTAAAAAGCGATATCTATGCACTCGGCGCGACACTGGTATGTCTGCTCAGTGGAACAGATCCTTCCGAAATGATGGTCACGGATTTCAGGCTGTCGATTGAAAAACCACTCGAGAATATGCCCTATTCCGTCGTATCGTGTCTGCGTCGCATGACGATGCCGGATACATCCGAAAGGTTGGTCGATCTTTCCCAAATTCGAAGCATCTTTACGGCATTTTCGAAGGGCGATTTCATTCTTCCGGACGATACCGACAAAGATCTTGTCTCAGACAGCGCCTACAACCGCGCTTTAAAAAAAGTTAAAAAGCTTGGGCAAAAAGGTAACTATGATCTCTGGCTGCATCTTCCGGAACGCACGCCGCGCAAGCTTCCATGGTCATACCGAATGATTCATGCATCCAGTGGTTGGAAGATTCAGAATCGACCCTTTCTTAAATTATTTATACCAAATGATGGGACTATAGAATTTCTCCATCCCAGGTATTTAATCAACCCATTCACTTATATTTTTAATCTGATAGTTATTTTCTTGTATACTTTTTCCGTATGTAGTATATTTTTCTCAATATTCATTTTGGTACTGAGTATCAGAATCATTAGGATGCTGTTCATAGACCCGCTGATACGATTATTCTCCGGAAACCACGAAAAAGTCCCTCCATTCATTGCCTATTTCACAACAAGATTGTTTGAAGGTTTTGAGACAAAATCTCACTGGGAGATCCGTCGCATTTTATCAAATGGCCGAAAGGCCATGGCTACCATCACTGATATACAATATATAGGTTGCCCGCCTGAAACAAAAAATATTTCAAATACCTTTTATACCGTTACGGATAAATTGAACCGCAAACCGGATCTAAACAAACCCTATTATATTGGATGCGTTGCAGCCGGCATAACCTTTTTTAAACTCACATACACATTCAATCCTCCGGACGACGCCACAGACGAAGACCTGGTACACAGTGTCACTGTACCATTTGATCCATCGCTATCTTTTAAAATCGGTGATATGTTGCCGATTTTGTACGAATTCAATCCGGAATCGCCGCATATCGTTCGGAGTATGCCGTTCCCGTATCCGCTCCAAAAGATCTACAAACTCAGCGATATCTATTGCGAAACGAATTGTAACATTCGCAATTAAAAGTGCAGCACCAGAGATGCGCATCACATAGTAATAAGCATCAACGTGACACAGGGCACATGAAAACGCCCGGCGTATTGTATTCATACAATAGCCGGGCGCAACGCCGCGCGTATGCAACGCATAGCGCGGCAACATATAAATATAAGCTCTGTTGTACGACCATGGATATAGATTGCTTATAGCTTGTAGCTTATGGCTTATAGTGGGGATTTAGAGTTTGCTTGATTCTGGACTACAAGCCATAAGCTATAAGCCATAACTGCATGACGATTCGATAAGAAGCTATATCCACGATGGTTCAACACAGCCAAATTATATATACAAATTACGATTTTTTACCGACATTTTCGGCCCATTCTTTGATGCGCTGATAGGGTGAATCCAACGCAACCAGGCGATATTTCTCGGGTTTCCAGGCCACGCCGACGCGAAGTGCAGCCTGTGCAAGCGACTCACTGTCCATATCCACGGCATGCATCAGGAATGCGTCGCGATTTTCCTCGTCAGCCTTAGACCATAACAAATCGAGCTTGTCGACGAGCATCGCCGCGGTACCCGCGCAATTGGCCGGCCATGAAGCAGCCTTTAAGAGCAGCGCATCGAGACCGCCATTCGTAATCACATACTGCAGCGCATCGGCGCGCACATCCTGGCGCATATTCCAAAGCGACAACGCATAAATTTTCCGGCCACCGAGCGCATCAAGCAACAAATCGCGAATCGCGTTGCCATCCGAAGCGTTTTGCAACATCGCCTGCAGCGGCGACTGCACATCCTTGAGCGACAACACATTCCAGCCCAGCATGCCCAGGCAGACGCCCAAAAAGAGCTCGGGATTGTCGGCGAGATTATCGGAAGCGATTTCGGCGATCAACGAGGCATCTTCCCAGTTCAGTGCGAAATTGCCGTCGCGGCCGGCAACCGGCGAACCACTCAGCGACCACACGAAATTCTCCCAGTCGGATGTTTCGATATCATCAAACGAATCGAGATAAAGCAGAATCTGCGTGAGGTAGCTCGCCACGGGATAGCCCGAACGGCGATGCAAACTGGCCAGCGCAAACTTCGCCAAATCGCACAAATCGTCATCCGGCATGACCAGCGTCGCGCAATAACAAACCTCGCCGATAAAGCCGCCCACAGTCGCCATCAGGTCGAGCGCGGTTAAATCATATTTCGCAGCGATATCCTCGACATGCGCAATCTGATCCGGGCTCATGTGCAGCTGCATACGCTTTTCGGCAATAATTTCAACGGGTTCGCGGCATTCATCGGGCAAATCGGCCAAAACATCGGCAAAATGCACGCGATCTTCGGGCTTTTCGGGAATATAAAAAGGCTGATTACTCGCCGGATTGAGCCAGTCGATAGCCGTCCAGCCAGGAATGGTGATATCATAACCCTCAACATTTCCGGCCTCTTCCTCGATTTCATCATCTTCTTCATCCGCGTCATCCTGCGCAGCTTCGGCCTGATGGCGTTTATAATCGTTCATCATGCCGGCGAGCAAAGGATTGTTGCCAACGATTTGCTGAAACATCGGGTTGGCCATGCTTTCGGCGATTTGCTGCTGCATTTCTGGCGTCTTCGACAATGCGTCAATCTGGCTTAAAAGCTCAGGATGCTTGAAAACCTCACCAATAAACGCGAACGGATTGTTCTGAAACTGCTCAATCCCGCCCATCTGATTAATCATTTCAAAAATCGTCGATTCCAGCTTGTCGTCTGCCATGTTTTACCTCAAAAAAAGCAAATTTGCGTACGCCGCACACCGCAGCGCATTTCCGAAATCTGAAAATTTGCACACCAGTCTGTAAAATGCAAGCGGTAATCAGTATTGTCATGATTTAAGGGCAACTATTATGCCCTTGGGCGACATGCTGCTTATAACAGTTATAGGGTTTATAGCTTCACAGGCAACAGATGGCTTAGAGCTTAGAGCTTAGAGCTTTGAGTGTTCTCAGGATTACTCTAAGCTCTAAGCTCCAAGCTCCAAGCTCCAAGCAGATAGGGCCATGGTCGATTAGCAAAATACCCACACATGTACACCAGAGCCTCGATATTCAGTATTGCGAAAGAGTCCAAAGCGTTCTAAATACAAGGTATTTCCGGGGCAGAAAGTCCCGGGCATATTCAGCGGGTTTTTATGAAAAAACTGTTAAATAAAATCATACTGATATACGGCATGCTGGCCGCAACAAACGCCTGGTGCGAAGATGTCGTGATTTACAGCTATACGAGCCTGTCACAACAGGACTGGGTCGTGATGCCGGTGATCGCTGATCTGCCAAATCACGATGCCACAACGTTGTTCGATACTTTGCGCCGCCGAAAAATGCCGACTTATGGATCGACTTCGTTTGATGCCGCTAAAAATCTGGTGCAAATCGATACGACCAAATGCACGTATGCTTCCATCATATCTGCAGAAATCGAACAAACCTTTGTCGAGAACAAACTGGATGTTCCCAAAGTCATCTGCGGTCAGAACGCAGTGCCAAAGGCTGCGCATGCGCTCACCCACTATCAGAAAATCGTTCCGATGTGGCAGGCGGTGAGCGGGACCATCGATAAGAATGCGCTTGTTCTGGTTTCAAACGATTATGTGTCCGCATCTGAGTTTTTAAAGCGTCTTGGAAGCAAAGACAAAACGCTTGCCAAACAGATCGAATCCGGGTTTTCCGATCCCAATTCGTTTGTCAAATCGGGGATGATGCAGGGCTATATCGCCAATAAGTTTCCAAATGCCGAAAAACGCGTGGCACAAGAGCTGAATTCATCGAACACCGCCAATATCAATGCTGCGATGGGGGCTCTTGCTGGCACAAAGGATCCTGCCATTATCAAACAAATGGTATCGGTGATACAGAAACCTGGATCCATGCAGGAAATCTATGCGACATCACTTTTGGGCGCTTCAGCACCCGAAATCCAGAATGAATCGCTCCGAATTCTGCTCAAATCGTCAAATGATGCAGCATTCGGCAAGGCATGCGAAATCATTCGAAAAGATGCGAACAGCAACGTGGTTGGCACTTATGCCAATGAATTGCTGGATGCTGCGACACCGGCTCATGCACGAACGCTTGCCGAGATCATGCTCAATCGAAATCTTGCAGATCCGCTTGCAAACTGGCTGATGAATGCGCCATCGACCGATTCAGCCATTGCTGCGGCCGAAGTCGTACTGCAGCAAGCAAAGGATGTCTCGACGAAGCACACAGTCTCGACGAGGCATCATCTCAAACTGGCCGCGTTATCGATGCTCATCACATCCGATCGCAGCGAAACAGCGTTTGATGCCCTGGACGATCTCGAATTGGATGAATCCTCCAAGACTTCGGTCATTCCCTGGCTGCATGGGCTGTCCAGCGGTTATTCTGCCATTCGCATCGTTTGCGCCAATCATCTCAGCCGGATAGCAATACAGGATGACCCCTCCAAATCATTGCTTCTGCAAGCCATTTCTGAAAAAAAATATCACGCCAATCTCTATGCATCTGAAATTGCCATTTCATTGGCGGCAGGTATAAATGCGCCCAAAGAGGCGTTAAAATCGGCCAAAAGCAATGACGAAAAGCGGATCATTTATGTTGCGATGCCAGCGGATATGCCAGAATTGCAAAAGCCTGTCACGAATCCGGAAATTGAAGGTGGCCGATTGCTCGGCCTGGCGCGACAACATGCCGAAGGCGGTATTTCGCAGATCGATGCCAAAGCCCATCACGATAATCCCGGCATTCGCCGTGATATTGCGGCTTCTACCCGATGGATGGATACTGCAGGGGACTCGCTGCGCACAACCATGCTCAAGGATAACGACGAAACCGTCGTCGAAGCTTTATTGCGCCAGTTTCCATTCAGGCCCGCAGATGAAATATCGACTGCAATGATTAAAGATATCACATCACGCGTCGAGCGATCGCCTTCGCTCAAAATGGCTGTGTTGACGATTTTACCCAGCATGATGAATGAAAAAACCAGCCACCTCATCACCACTTATGTGAGCAATGAGATGTTCGACGCTGATATCAACGTGCGCATTACAGCGATTCGTTCACTCAGCAAAATTGCGATAGTTTCTGGCGATCCCGTTGTTACAGACAATGCGATTACATCGCTCGCGCTCACTTCCCAGGATAAATCCCCGACGATTGTATATCACACCATCACTGCGCTTGCCCGTACCCACAATCCGTCTGCCATTGAAATCATTCGGCGCGCCAAAACAACACATCCGGAAAGCTATAAACGCGCAACAGAACTCTATCCTTTTGATAATTAGTATTAAGGCTCTCGCATGAAACGTTATCTATTTCCTGCATTTATTGCATTTGTATTCTGCTCTACAGCATGCTTTAATCCGCTGCACAATAATGATACTCAGAATGACCAGACAACCAGCATTTCCGACGACCAAATGCTGCGTTTGATGGTGATTGAACCGCAAAATCTGAAAAAAGATTTTTACAAAATCTGTAAGCACATGAGCCAGTGTACAGCGCCTTTGATTTGTAAAAATCAAAAGTGCCAGATTCCGCCATCGCTCATCAATCAGATTGACGAAACGACACCAATACTAAAATTCAAAAATGACGATACAGAGCAATCTTTTTATATTGAAGTCGTCAATGACAATTATACAACCCAGCGCGGCATGATGATGCGAAGAGCTTTTGCTGACAAATGGGGGATGCTGTTTGTATTTCCCGAAGACTACAGACATGCATTCTGGATGCACAACACCTATATTCCGCTCGACATGGTATTTATTCGCTCCGATGGCACGGTTGCGAATACCCATAAAAATGCCGAACCACTCAATGATGGTCCGCGATATGCTTCTATCGGAGAAGTGAGATTTGTTCTGGAACTCCCAGCCGGAAGTGTGCAAAAATATGAAATTACAACATCTACAGTATTCGATATGACGCCATATATCAATGCCGCAGCAAATTTCGATACAGAATATGAATTTCAACTATAAATAATCGGATTTTAACCATGACACAAACATCCAATCCATTTCAGCTTGGGTTTAAATTCGCTGGCAATCCTCTGGGAGATGCACATACGCAGCTGCAAAGCATCATGGCATTTTCTTTTGGATCGGAGCTGCCACATTTCATTCAGAAATTCCATCTCGACGCCAATGCCCATCTCAAGGCTGGCGATCATGCGCTGCAAACCTCGAAGCGTGCTGCAATTCTCGGTGTTGATCCCGAAACATCCATGTCGATCGATGTACAGGCCAAATCCGATGATAACCGCATTATTCTGGATTATGCCAAACTCGATTTTTCCAGGCCCATTCATCTCAAAAATTTCTTTACGACGCTTGACGAACTCAGCGAACTCATCACCGATTTACCGACGCCATCCAAGCCCAATATCAATGTCGGTGAAATCATCGCTAAAAATGAATTTCTGTCCAAAGCCAGTTCTTTTGTAGAGAATAAAGCCGGTGAATATCTCGGAAAACTCTCGGGTTCAAACGCATGGAAATTCTTAAAAAGCACTGCCGAAAAAGGAAAATTCAGCGAAAACCTTGAAAAATCAAAAGAAATTTCAAAGGAGCTTTGGGGCAAAGGCATTGAAAAAGCGGAGGCTTTGCTCGACAAAACCTTTGAAGATATCCGTCTTTCAGCGTTTGAAATCGCCGTTATCTATAAAGATGATACGCCAAAAGTCACATTCTATGTCACCGGCGAAGTCATTTTTAACGAGCGTTTTAAAAGAAAATTCAACCACATCCAATTGCCCGAAAGCCTGATGCCAACGCTCGATCCCCATCTGATGACGATGTTGGGACAGTTTTATCTCGACCGAAATCAGGCGACCAGTCTTTCATCGACGCTGCTGGAGACGGTGATCGATGTATCGGGAAACATCGAAACCGAAACGCATCTCAAGTCGATTCCCATCGAGATAATGCCGCATCCCGGTCGCACCATTCGTTGCGACATCGAACCGGATAGCAATATCGGCATCAAAGCAAAGTATGATCTCAGACGCGACGTTGAGCTGCTGCAACTGGACATCCATGCAAACTTTCTGCATAAAGAAGAAGTCCATCCCATGCATCTGTCGATGTCAATGACGCCCAATGCCCTGTTAAACTGCGGCAAAGCGCTTACTGAACCCGGATGGCAGATTTCGATGCTTGGCTCTGGCAATGATATTCAGGGACGCATAGAACTGTTGCGCGGTTTCACAATTCATCCAAACAATCTTTCCATTCATGTTGATGACGAACGCATCCTGGGAGAAGTCAGCACCAATCTTCATCTCGAACCGATTCCGATTCATGGTGAAATCGAATGGGGTCTCGAAGCCGTCACCCATCAGATTCATATCCATGCGTATGATTTAAATATTGCCGGAAGTCTCGATATTTTACCCGACAGTATCTTTAGATTGTCCGGAATGCATCTCGGATTCGATGTATGCACGGGACGCTTTAAATTCAATGTCGTCCGAAAAACGGAAGATGATATCAAAGTCAACGCCGATATCCACATCGACCACAAGCTACACACCAACATTCATCTTCTCACCATTCCTGAGCTCAAACTAAATTCTGCAGATGCCGCACTTCAAACCGCAGGTGAAATCGACATCGACCTCAATCTGCGCCTTGATCAGAGCAATGAATCGTTATCAATTGCCACGATTAATGGTTCAACCTGTCATATTATCTGCGAAACGCTCGACTTTAACTGGTCACATCTGCATCTTGCCACACAAACCCCAATCGATCTCGATATTGGCGTAAAGCATGCCTCGCACACTATTGCCGGATTATCAGACTGTGCGCTCGATATTTCCTGGCAATGTCAGAATGCACCGCAACTTTCCAACGGCGAGTGTACGGTTTCTGCGATTCCAGCCGAGCTCATTGGCCGCATCAATCATATCAATGCATTTTTATCGGATAACGGTGTGTTGCATTTTGAAAACGGCACTGGATTCTATGATGCCCATTTCTTTAATGCCCTGGTTATCGCAGAATCCGAAAAAGCTAAACTCCTGCAAATGCTTGATTATGCGCCACTTGGTCACTATCTCAATGACCTCGCAGAAGTCATTCTTTACCCCCATTTTCCTGGTGCCAAAACGCTTTGTGAACGGCTTCTGCACTGGCGGGATCTCTGCCGTCAGCACGACATATTTTCGACGACAAAGCTCATTCATCCCGAAAATTCAGCGCTTGCCGGTTCTCTGTTTTTGTTTGGCGACGATCGAGCGGTAGACGAGCTATTGCCAACGGCCAAACGCATTATGGATGCCAATGGCATTGACCGATACAAAGTCGAAGAGCTCATTGATCGTGCATTTCCAGATGCCCATTTCGAAAATGCCGGACGCATTCTCAAGTGGATTAACAAGTTGTTTTCCCCGATTCCGTTCCCTCCGCCCGAAATCACGCATCATCCGGCACTTTCGGATGATCCGGCATTTCTAAATGTGATAAGGGATCTGCCAACCGCAAACCACATCTACGAAGGCGACTGGTCGGATGGTTCGATAGCCAGTATGTGTTATCGCTATGCTTCGGGGTTGTCGCCGGAACAAATCGATTGGATCATCCGTCATCGCGACAAGGATTTCGACGACGATCAATTGGATAAGCTCCGGAAATTGCGCGATATCAAGCGTCGAATACTCAATTTCGAACCCCGCGAAGGAACTTTTGTTATCCAGGACTACAATATTTTCGTCTTTCTCGACGCTTTGTTTGAAATCGAAAACGAATGCCTCGCCCAGAATCCGGACATACTTAACAATTCAGTCGCCAGCTGTTTCCGATCATGGCTTGCGCCAGCCGATACAGCACGAATGATCTCTGCCGGTATTTCAAGCCGCTATCATGGCGTCTTTGTACAACTCAATCAGGCATGTTTGCTCGATTATATCGTCAGACGCGGGCCTGTCTATGCCAAAGCGGTCTTCTACGAAATCGGCCAGCACAACGTCAGAACGCTCACAGCCCTGATGATGAGCTATTTGGCTCAGGATCAATCGATGCTGAAGCATCCGGTCAATCGCGTCGAGGTGCTTTCGAAGCTGCTGGGCATTGATCTGCCTGTGATTGAACAATTTGCGCCATTTCAGTCACAATCATCCGAGAGCTATATCAAAGCGCTATTCGATGCCGCCGCGTCCATCCAGGCATCAAATGAACCTTATAAAGCTGCGACGCTCAGGATGCGATCCAGAAGATATGAAACATCCGATGCCCCAGCGACAGCCGATACGCCCAAATCCCCAAATCCTGATTTCATCCCATCAGATGATTACAAAGTGCTCGAAGCAGAGCTGCAAACCCTGATAGAATCTGCGGATCGCGAAACTGCTCCGCTTATCTGTCAATCACTCAATCCAGATGCCAATCCCGATACCCTCAGCAGCGATGATATCGAGCGTGCGTCGGCTAAATATCAGCAAGTCATACAGGCATCACGCCAGTTTCTTGAAAAATATCCGGCTGCCATAGAATCGCCGGTGCTCAAATCCCTGATCACCCGAATTTATGAAGCGCTGCGTCTTGCCTCGGTTGAAGACGATCTCGATCAGGACAACGACGAAGTCCGGGCATGGCTTGCGCACCGCAGTTGCAACGATGATCTCGAGCAGCTTCGCAACTTCAGCCGCGCCGAAAGACGCTTAGCCATTGCGCAAAATCTGTATGCCAAATCATCCGATATACCTCAGATACTGGATGATCCGATCACCTGGTTTGTTCCGCGTGCGCCCAAAGCACCTGTAAACTTCACCATCGTCGCAGCCATGGGCATCATTACGGATGGTGCGCACGGCAGCGAACTCGAATGCGTATTCAACAGACTCGCACGCGACTACGGTATTCGCCTTGTCAGAACCGACACGGGGCTCGTCAAATCACTCGAATACAACACGATTCGCATCGAATCTGCGCTCAAAACCGTCACGACGCCGTATGGTATCGTTGGCTATAGTCAGGGATGCGCCAATATGATGTTCACCGAGAATCTGCTGTTCACCGGAACCCCGGATCAACGCAGCCTTCTCGAAAACCTCGTCTCCCGAAACTTCGTATGCTCAGCATTCAACGGTTCTGTCCATGCCGTCTGTGGCACCGAAAAATACAAGCTTTGCCTGATCGATGGCGAAAATATCATCAAAAATCTGAGCATATCGATTTCCAAGCCCATGTCCAGCCTGGGACTTTCAGTTCTCATGCGCACGCTTGATACACCGACCATCAGCATGAGCATGACCAGTTTCGAAAGTCTCTCACCCAATGGTCTTCAAATGCTTTCGCGCGACGCGCAGTATAAACCCGATGTAATCAGTTTCGAAACCCAGGGCATCGCCAATACACACGTCCCCGAAGCGCTTCTGTTTATGAAGAATCACTTTCTGCGTCAGTTCGATATGCCCAACGATACCCAGGTTGGCGCTGACAGTGCACATGCCTATCCGGTCTACAATCACAATAAAAGCGTCGATCTGCTCTATCGCGAAGCCATTCCGGCCAAACCGCTCGACATCCATCACTGGTCGCTGCTCATCGACGAGATCCAATCCGTCCAAACCGAACACGACTATCAGGATTTCGACTATCGCGGCCCCAAATCCGTATTTATCACGCCCTGGATTGAATCCCTCATTCTGTTCGGGCTTGTTCGTTAAGCGCGCATCCGCCAGTTCAACGCTACGAAATGATACATTCAACAGGCTATCAGCACACAACACAAAAATGTTATACGATTTCTGCGTATATTTGACCTGATACAACGGGGACATTATGACGACAATGCTCACGCCATCACTTGAGGACTACCTCGAAACCATCTATCTTCTGCAGCAAAACAATGCTCGCGAAGCCCGTGTCCGCGATATTGCGGCCGCACGCTCGGTCAAAGCCTCATCGGTCTCCCCTGCCCTCAAGCGCCTCTCAGAACTCGGTTATCTCAGCTACGAACAACGCGAATCCATCCGACTTACCGAACAAGGTAAAATCGCCGCTCGCCGTGTTTATGCCCGCCATGTCTTGCTTTTTCAATTCTTCCACGACATTCTGGGCATGGATGAAGAGCCAGCAAAAGAAGAAGCCTGCGGCCTCGAACACGCGCTTTCAGACGAAGGCATGGATCGTTTCGTTCGTTTCTTCGAATCGCGTCTCGTCTGCCAAAACACCCAAAACTGCATCAACAACGCAGATGCCGAAACGCCTTGCGACAAGTGCAAAAAACACGCGCAAAATCAGCGCACGACCATCGATAATCTCGAAGACGGCAGCAGCGCCACCGTCCTGCGCGTGCGCACAACCGGCAAACCGCGTCAAACCATCCTGGACATGGGCATCCTCCCCAACGTCACCATCACGCGCGTGCGCGCCACCAAAACCGGTATTCTCATCGATATCGCCAACCATGAACTCGAGCTCTCCAACGAACAGGTTAAAGCCATCATTGTTGACGTCAATTAAAGTGAGCGCGCCTATTGCCTGCGGCAATACGGCTTGCGCCGCGCGTCTATTGCCTCTCGGCAATACGCCGCGCGCTGCGCGTTAAAATGCATCCTCGTCCACCTGAACGGCTGGTTCTGGCGCTTCCTCAGGCTTTGCTTCTTCAGCAACCGGATTCTCTTGTGGCTTATCGCCGTCTGCCTGTGCTGCACGAATCAATGCATCCAGATCGGCGTCAATTGCTGCTGCAGGTTGCCCTGCTGCATCTGCGGGCGGTTGTGCATTCGCACTATCCCCCTGTATTTCTGCCGGTTTTTCTGCCTCCGGCTCATTCGCCACAAACGATGCTTTCAACGCATAGGATTTGGCGCAATTATCACCGCCACCGCTCACCATCAAATAATAGGTTCCCGATGGCACATCTACCGACATGTGTATCGGCCTGGAATATTGCGTATTCCGCACCTGAGAAATCTCAAACCCATCCTTATCCTGCATCTTCAGCTGCAATGCAGCGATATAACCGCCTTCGGTATCAATGCTCAGCACTCCGGCTGGTCCGGTCGGAATGCCCTCAACCGGCGGAACAACAATGCGATAGACATCGACATCACCACTCGGAAAAACATGGCCTTTCAGCGTCTGGTTCAAAGCCAGTTCTGTCGCCTGTTCCAGTGTCTGATTTGGTTCATGCTCTGCAGCTGCGGCTTCTTCAGATTCGATAATCAGCCTGTATTTCTGCGGATATTCAGTTGTGCCTTTTGCCGATGTCACGCGAATATACACATCGTTCTGTCCTTCGGGAACGCCCGCATCACAAACGATTTGGCCATCCGAAAGCACATCAGTCCTTATCTGGCCATTCGCATCCACCATGCCGACAGTGGCCTGTCCACTGGTTACACCGCCAAGCCGAACGCGATAAACGCGATCCTTCGATGCACCAAAGCGGAAAATATCGACATCCGAATCATCCGACAGGCTAAACTCCAGCTTCTGGACTTCTTCCTGAACGACCTGTGCCCTGTCAACTGTATTGTTCGGTTCGATTTCATCCGGTATTTCCGACATCGGCTTCAATTCAAACCGATATGCCTGTACATCGCGGATTTCCCCAAGCCCTTTCACGCGAATGTAAACATTCTGATCATCAGCCGAAATCATATCGGATGTGATTTCCTGCGCATTTTTGCTCACAATCGACCATACGACTTTATCGCGTTGTTCGATCGAAACTTCGACCGGGCTTTCGGGCAACGAAAATGAAACAGTTGTCGGCGCCTGAATCTGCGTGCGAAAAACATCCACATCACCCGATGGATACAATGTGCCACTCACCAGGCCTGTTCCAGGAATCGAAACCGCCATATCGCGGATTTCATTCGGTTCGGACTCAAGCACGCCGTTTTCTACCGATAAACGCTGGATTTCGATGCGATAATTCACCGCACCTGTCTTCTCGTCATTTCTGGCACGAACAGTCAGAAATCCCCCCTGCGGCGTCAGGCGGATATTCGGCAAAACCTCGGTATTTCCGGCTTTTGCCACATCATAATAACGCCTTTCAGAATCGTTGGCGATCGGTGCAAAATCTGCCACCACATCGACATTCTCATCCGAAATCACCCGAATATCAGCAATCGTCCCCGATTTTGCCTTGATATGCCAGACATCGATATCGTCCACATCCAATGCACCAGACCACATCATCGCATCGCTGGTCAGCGTGATATCTGTAGCCTGCAAAAACGTATTATTTGGCTCGACATCCAATCCACTCTGAACGGCATCCTGAATCGACTGCGGAGCCATATTCTTTAGCCCGGATGGCCGTTCTTCCTTGGGTTTCGGGCTGCATCCAGCCAAAAACAATATCACACTCAAGAAACAAATCAGACGAATTCGCATCCCATTCACCAAAAAAACAAAACGCCCATCAACATAATGGGCGCTCTGAAATTTAGCACAAATTGTGTAACCGATACCAGATCGAATCGAACTCCAGACCCGGCTATTTGTAACAGTTCAGACCTAAACCAAGAACGCCATAGGCGTTCAATATCAATAGCCCCGGTTGGAACGTAGCGGCTACCGAGGGATCAAAGCATTCCCCTCTTTTTTCCCAATTTTTTGCCAGCGCATTGGGCTGGCAAAAAAGGAAGAAGGTGAAAATAAAAATGCCTTATTCCCCGGCGTTGCCGGGGAATATTGATATGCAAGCCCTACGGGCCTATGTACGACTGAACTGTTACGGCTTGGCTTTATACCGTTTGATGAGTTCATCGGTGATATCAAACGACGGCTGGAAGTAGACAACGCCACCTTCACTGCGTTCCAGAAGCAAATCGATCTTGCGTTCTTTCGCGATCTCAGTTGCGATTTCTGTCATCTTTTTCTGAACACCGCCCAGAAGTTTTCCCTGCAACTCAGCCAGTTCCTGCTCATAGGTCTGCATTTCTTTTTGCAGATCCATCAGCATTTGCTGATATTCAGTTGCCTTTTCCTGAAGCTTTTCCTGGCTCAGCATCGCAGCATTCTCTTTGACATCCTGCTGGAAAGCAATCAACTTCTTTTCAGAAGCTTTGAGCTTGTTCTGGCGAGTTTCGGTTTCTTTCTTCAGTTTTTTCAAAACACCGTCTGATTCTGTTTTCTCTACGGCACCACGCATATCGACAACGCCAACGACTAAATCAGCAAAAGCATCAGCGACATAGCCAAACGTCACTCCACATGCCAGTAAACCGGATAATAACCACTTTTTCATTGAGATACTCCTGTAATTTCGGGCATCCTATGTGATACATGCCCGGTTATGAAAACAGTTAATGTGACCAGAGGCACAACAAACGCGCGCGTAAATAAAGGTTAGGCTACAAAAAATCAAGTGTTTATGCACACCATCCATCCGAATACGGACGGATTTTTGCGCCACATCCCTGAAAACGGGCTAATATCAAAAATCATTCCACAAGATTTTTTTTTTTGCGATTTGCGCCTCTATGCGATTCACTATTCCCGGGGTTGCGCTTCACTTACCCCGGGCTGTGACATTGCACGCCTTCAGCGTGCTGGTGGTATGCGCCACTTCGTGGCGCGCCTGATTTAATTATTCTCACCGGGAAATGTGCGGATCGCGCCTCTATGCGATTCACTATTCACCATTCACTATTCACGATTCACTATTTTCTGTTACCAGAACATCACAGTGACGACACAAAACCGGGTGCATTTCTATAACCATTGATTTATAAGTGCGGTGTATCTGGCCTTTGGCCAGATAGCCGCACAGCCCATGTGTAGCCCGAAGGGCAAACATGGGCCGGACATGTGCAGCCCGAAGGGCAAACATGCCACAACCCCTTTCATCATCACGCGATTCGCCGAGCACCACATGAAAATGCGTAAAATTAAAGATAAATGTTCATATTACAAGCGAATGCTCAAAGATTTTGACCAATACGGCGGACATGCGGAATTCGGGCGTGGCATGATGCGACTGGCATTGTTCAAACCGAGTGATTTCGTAAAGAAATTGCGCTGGAAAATGATGTCAGCAAACGGCGTTGACAAACTCATCCTGAAATTTCCTACATTTGAGATTACCGTTGATACGCGGGATGAAGGCATTGCCGCAGATCTCACGATTGATCGCATGCACGAGCCGGTCGGAACAGAAATTCTGGTGAGTATTCTTCGCGAAAATATGACAATCGTCGATATCGGCGCAAACATTGGCTATTTCGTGATGCAGGAAGCCAGTCGGCAGAAATACAAACAGATACTGGCGATCGAGCCCAATCCGGCGAGTTTTGCCCTATTGCAACAGAATATCGAGCGCAATCATTTCGAAAATATTCGGGCGCTTCATCTGGCCATCAGCGATACCGAAGGATCGCGTCCTTTTTATATCTCGAAGCAATCCAATCTTTGCAGCATGACGCCGCGCAAAGACTGCACGGATACGATCGATGTAGACGTGATGCCGTTGGATCGGCTAATGGCAAAAGAGAAGATTTCCCATATCGACCTGATACGCATGGACCTCGAAGGACACGAAATCTGTGTGCTTCGCGGCATGCTGGAAACACTCAAACGCGACAAACCCTGGATTTGTCTGGAATATCATGCACCTGTGATTTCGCTGCAAGACCGTGAATACTTTATTTCGACGCTCGAATCTCTCGACTACGAACTGAAATGTTTTACGTTCAGGTGGAGTGATTATCCCATTTTTGGCCACACCCTTATCGACCGCAACACAGTGATTCACGAGGGACAACTCAGAGATGTGCTCACCCAAATCACCAATCATGTGCTGCTGTTGTTTATCGCGCCCAAAGAAACGCCTTTTTTAAAGCCAACGCTCTGACATACAATGCGTGATACAACCCCCAAGGAAAACAGCTGTCTGCAGGACCAAACGCCACGAACGCACAAAGTGGTGCGAGTAATACTATTTTTGGCTTCATTTACCTGGGCTGTTAACCCAATCCAGGATTATATGGGCGAATCGACGCCACTCGAAAAGATCTTCACACGCATGCTCCCATTAATCATTGTGGGTGCATATTGTCTGCAGCGCAAATACAGATCAAGACTGCGAAATCTGTTTCGTCCGGCGATGATGCCTTTGTGGTGGTACATTGCGTTCGGCACGATAGGCGGTTTTACCGGCATTCAGCCGTCGCTGACGATGTGGAAAGCCGCTGAAATCACCATCGCACTGATGTGGATGGCCGTGAGTTGCCATAATGCAGATGCAGCGCGTTCAGAGTTCGTTGCGTTCTCACGATGCGTTGAAACGTTGCTGGGCATCACGGTGGTACTGGCATTTGCCAGGCCGTCGATGGGATTTATACCATCCGCATCCATCATTCCATGGATTCGAGGATACTATCCCATTATCAACCCCAATGCGCTTGGATTTATGTCGGTCTATGCGCTCATCAGGCTCTTGTTTTTACCGGCAAAATACAAAATCCCGCGCATGATGCTGGTCGCATTTACGCTGCTTTGTGCGCAATCCCGAACATCTTATGCGGTTACCGGACTGATCCTGCTCGTGTTTGTTTTCGAAGGCATTCGAAACAGGCAGCTGATGCGCGTTTTCCTCGCCATGGTGTTCGGTTTATTTGCCATGTGTCTGGCGATTGGCTGGTTCGATACGCTCGTTAAAATATTCATGCGAGGACAGGATGCAGAATCCTTCGGGTCGTTGTCTGGTCGCACCAATTACTGGGAATTTGCGCTCACCCAGGTCAGGTGGATAGGCGGTGGTCTTGCAACAGGTGCCCGAAGCCTTATCTTCGTTTCGTCTGACGTTTTCTACAAAGGCATGGTGGCGATACACAATTCTTATATCGAAGCGCTTGTCGATGCCGGATACATTGGAGCCATCCCATATATTGCAGGGCTTGCCATCTATTTTCTCAGGCAAATATTCAGAACATTCCGCGAACCATCTGAATTTAATTTTATCTATTTATGCTTCGGCTGTGTTTTTTTCGCCCGAGGCATGACGAGCATGGTACTTGCACTATTTTCCTTTGATTTCGTCATGCTCACGTTTTTTATCGGATGGCAAATGCTCTCAACGAAGTCTCCGGTGGCTCCGCTTCCGCGCCCCAAACCAGTCACTTACGAAAAGACGTTACACGAGCAATCATGCGAAAAGACGCCTCAATCCTCCGCATCATAAAAGTCCCGGCGTATGTGCGCAGCACATAGACGGGACAGCGAGGCGTATGGTGCCGCAGGCACAATAGCCGAGCCACATATTACGCATCTTCAGCGATAACGATACAACTCACGAGTTGCGGATCGGGCAAGTCCGCTGTTTTTGGCCAATTTTCGTCCACCGATGCTTGCAGCTGCAAAGCGAACCGTTTGAGCGCAATTTCGCTCGATTCGGGCAGATTGGATTTGAACAGCGGGCGGATTTCGCTGAACTGAATGGCCTTTAACACATCCGCACGATGCGGCAAAGACGATGGCGTAAATACATCCCAGGCTTCGTCGCATTTGAGATATTTTCGCGTCAGGAACGTCACGGCAACGTTGTCGAAATTAATATTTTCGACGCCCTGAATCAGATCGTGTGTATAAGCATACAGCGAGATGTCGTCTTTGGTTTTGTGCAAACCCTCGCCGTAGAAGAGCTCGCGGGTCGCGACATCGGCGATCACAGCAGCACCTTCGCGAATATCCATCACAGAAATGAACGGCGTGAGCGCAGACTCGGCAGGGCGTGGACGTTCCAGAAGCATACCGGCAATCGCATCGCGCTGCGCATTTGTTAGCAGGCTGGTCTGGCTGTCTTCGATAATCGACAGATGGCCTCTCGAAACGAGCAATTTCGCTTTATGCTGCAGTTCGAGCGTCACATTGTATCCGAGCGTAAACAGTCGATGCAGCGGCACATGCTCGAGGATTTGTACGGCGAGTGCATCATCGCGCCCCGAAGCGTATTCAAGGCCAAGATTGATATTGGCCACAGCGAGGATCATACTATCGGCAAAACCCTCAGGCTCGTGCGGCTGGAAGCCGTCGAAGGTCGCGACTTGCTGCGTGACGGCATAGAGCTGTGTGCGAATGCGGTCGAGATTCGACAGATGTGCAATCATTGCCTCGAAATAGCAGCCAGCCGTTTTATCATCATCGAGCCGGGCAATGGCCGAATCGAGTTGTGCGCTCGAAGGATAGGGCTTGACATAAAGATCATCATCAGTGGCCTTGCGGATTTCGGCGACTTCGTGGGCAACCGAAACCTTTGCAAAGATCGCAGCGGCTTCGTCGCGAGGCATATAACCATATTCGCGAATGCGTTCCGTCCGGAACCGATACGCATTTTCTTCGAGATCGCTCTCCATTTCCCAGTGCATGCTTTCAAGCGTGGACCATGCGCGTTCAATCCCGAGCACAGCATATAGCCGGTCGATGAGCTGTCGCAGCAACTCGGCCTTATCGGGATCTTCGGGATACGCGATCCAATAGCTGAAATCGGGGCTCTGGGCGACATTCTGGCCGGCATCTTCGGGGATATCGACCTCATCGTCTTTATTTTCTGACGCATAGAGCTGCACATTGCGGTGCAGATACAGCGCCATAATTTCGGGATCAAGTTCGCGCCAGAACTCGGCAAATTTCTCGTCGGGCAAAGCAAGCATCTGTTCCACCCAAGGCGCGAGCTGCTCGTCCTGAATCTGATCCCCGCGCCAGATGTCGAGATCCAGACAATTCTGAACCTGTTCGGACGACGCATAAGCCAGCAGCATACCGGCATCTCCCGGGCCAACGGCATGATATAGATCGTAAAAAGCCATCGGAGAAAGCGCCTGAACAGCAGCCGATGTATCTTTGGCTTCGAGCAAAGCATCCATCACCTTTTTTGGCCGGATGGCAAGCGACTGCATATCCTCAATATGAAACAACGCAGAAAAAGACTGATCGCCGGATTTAGGCATGAGCGCACTCCTGAACCTTTTTCTGAATCAAATCGATGAGCGCCTGGCACGACTGTTCGAAATCAAGCGCAGAAGTATCCAGCACAATCGCATCTTCGCACTGAACCAGCGGCGATTCTTTCCGTGTAAATTCCGTTTCATCGCGTTCCCGAATCTGCCTGACGACTTCGTCGAAATCAAACTTTTCGCCCTTTGCTGCAAATTCCTTCATGCGGCGCATCGCTCGCGCTTCGGCGGTTGCGGTGTAATACACTTTGAGATCGGCATCGGGAAAAACGACGGAACCGATATCACGGCCTTCAACGATCACGTTGGCCGCATGGCCCAAACGACGCTGAATCCCCAACAGCTCACGCCTGACTTCGGCCATCGGTGCAATCCGATTCACGCACTGTGTCGTCTCAAATGTCCGGATTTCGCGAGAAACATCGCGTTCCCCGATAAAAACTTTCTGCCCGCTTTGAGATGCTTCAAATCGAATATCGAGATCCTGTGCAATTTTCCCGCACGCAGCCGGATCATCTGCGACGCCTTTCTCCATCGCCATCAAAGCCACACAACGGTAAATTGCCCCCGTATCCAGCAAGCTCCAGTTCAGGCGTCTGGCAGCTTCGCGACAAACGGTACTCTTCCCTGCCCCACTCGGGCCATCTACTGCGATAATCATCTTTGCTCCATCATGCTCGATTGATGTCTTCGTTGGGGGCAACGCCCCCTACGGCGCTATTTGCAAGCAAATACGCGCCTACCCCCATGCGGGGCTCCGCCCCGCAACGCCCCGGTTCATAGCTCTATAATAATGTTATACGCGCCCCTCCCCACGATTTTCAATACCACTCAAATCACCGCATTTTCAATATATATCTTGACATCACATAATATTTAAGGTTTAGAGCGCCCAGCGCAAATGCGCATGATTTATAGGCATTTCAGGTATTTATATGTCTGTCATATCAAAAATATATAAACTCAATCCCAATGCCTCCTGGCATCCAAACGGCAAACAACCCGATGTTACCGTAAACTGCACCAAAAATTTCGATGAGCTGAATTTTGTCTTTACGGTGCTCGAACCAGCAGAATGCTTTAGATTGGCCTGTCAAAACGATGGCGATCCATGCTGGCAGGACTCGTGTGTCGAGGTCTTTATCCAGTCTCCGGCGCTTGGCGGCTATTTTAATTTCGAAACGAATGCCACCGGCAAAACACTTGCAGAATTCGGAGCTTCCCGGCACAACCGCACGCAGTTCCAGCCTGCAGAATACCACTCGCTGCATCGAAATATCCTGATCCCCGTATCGCAGCGTCCCGATGGTTTGATGCAATGGGCCATACAAATCCGAATATCGCTCGAAAAACTGCAGCTTTCCCCCATCGATCCAGTCATCGGAAATCTATACAAATGCGGATCAAATGCACAAAATCCTTCCTATCTGTGCGCCTTTCGCGTCGACACGCCTTCTCCCGATTTTCATCAGCCCAAATTCTTTAGAAATCTATTCCTGTAGTCATGAAACAATATCACATCACAGGCATGAGTTGCGCTGCATGCAGCGCACGTGTTGAAAAAGCGGTTCAAAGCGTTCCCGGAGTCACCTCTTGTGCGGTTAACCTGCTCATGCACTCAATGGGTGTCGAAGGTACAGCCACAGACGCAGAAATCATTCGTGCAGTCACCGAGGCCGGATATGGCGCTACCCCAAAATCAACGACAGATTCAGCCGACAACACTTCCGATTCCGATGAACTCAAAGACCGCGAAACACCAAAACTCAAAAAACGCCTGATTTCATCAATTATTTTCCTCTCTATCCTGCTGTACATCACAATGGGCATGATGTATCGGGGATTGGGGATAGGCCCCACATATTACTGGCCATTGCCAGAGTTTTTGTACAACGCAATCGGCATGGGATTTACCCAGTGCCTGCTTACCACGATTATTCTCATCATCAATCGCCAGTTTTTTACGAATGGAATCCGGGGATTGATACATCGCGCGCCCAATATGGACACGTTGGTATCACTTGGGGCAGGTGCAGCTTATGTATACAGCATGTGGGTGCTGTTCAGCATCATTCAGGATGGGGCCGAAGCTTGGTCCGGGCTGATGCCCGATTATTATTTTGAGTCAGCCGCGATGATCGTCACACTCATCACGATTGGCAAGTTGCTTGAGTCCCATGCAAAAGGCAAAACGACCAATGCACTCAAAGCCTTGATCAAACTGCGCCCCAATCAGGCAACAATTCTGGTCGAAAACGATGAGAAATCCGTTGGGATTTCAGAAGTTAAGATCGGCGATATCGTAGTCGTGCGCCCCGGAGAAACCATTCCTGTTGACGGCATCATCAAGCGTGGTGCAAGTGCGGTAAACGAAGCGGCAATAACCGGCGAAAGCATTCCTGTTGACAAAGTCCCCGGCAGTCTCGTCACAGCTGCAACGCTCAATCAAACGGGACTGCTGCATATCGAAACAACCCGGGTTGGCGAAGATACGACATTGGCTCAAATCATCCGGCTGGTCAGCGATGCGGCTGCAACAAAAGCTCCGGTAGCACAAATCGCCGACAAAGTTTCGGGAGTCTTCGTTCCCGCCGTAATTCTCATTGCGATGATAACACTTATCGCATGGATAACTGCCGGACAAACACTCAGTTTTTCACTGGCACGTGCAATATCGGTTCTGGTAATTAGCTGCCCATGCGCACTAGGACTTGCGACACCGGTAGCAATTGTGGTCGGCAGCGGTCTTGGAGCCCGCCATGGCATTCTGTTCAAAACCGCAAGTGCATTTGAGGCCACAGGCAAGCTCCAATCCATCGCGCTTGACAAAACCGGTACCATCACCTCGGGTGAACCCGAAGTCACCGATATTCTGCCTGCCGATGGTCACACAGAGACTGAATTGATTGCATTGGCCGCGTCTGTTGAAGCAGGCAGTGAACACCCTCTGGCACGGGCAATCGTTAAAAAAGCCAAAGCACAAAGCATTTCTGCATTTGATGTTACGAACTTTAAAGCATTGCCGGGAAACGGCGTGACAGCCGAATCAGACGGCGAATCGCTTTATGGCGGCAATGCCGCATTTATCGGGAAACATCTGGAGCTCCCCAAAACCAGCCAGGACCAAATCGATAGTCTCTCAAATACAGGCAAAACGCCGCTCTTATTTGCCAGAGGCAATGATTTCATCGGCACCATTGCTGTAGCCGACACGTTACGCAGCGACAGCGCCAAAGCCATTGGTGAGCTCCAGTCTATGGGTCTTGATGTGATAATGATTACCGGCGACAATCCCAAAACAGCCAATGCCATTGCCAGACAAGCTGGAATCGAACGCGTCATTGCCGGGGTTCTGCCCAATGGAAAAGCACAGGCAATTGCCGAGATCAGTCAAACCGGGGCGACAGCTATGGTTGGCGATGGGATCAACGACGCACCCGCACTGACCACTGCGACCGTAGGCATTGCGATTGCCTCCGGAACTGATGTCGCCATAGATGCTGCCGATATCGTTATCACCAAAAACAGTTTAAGTGACATTCCTGCGGCTATCAGGCTAAGTCGTGCGACACTTCGCAATATCCACCAAAATCTGTTCTGGGCCTTTTTCTACAATATACTTTGTATTCCGCTCGCAGCCGGGGTGTTTATTCCGATTACCGGATGGGCACTTCGTCCTGTTATCGGCGCTGCCGCTATGGGGCTTTCCAGTTTCTTCGTTGTGACAAACGCATTGCGCCTGAATTTCACTCATATCTATCCATCACAGAAAAACGCTTCAGGTTCAGCCGCTAACGACACGAACGCCATCAATACAATCACAATAAAAATCAAAGGCATGCACTGTGAGCACTGCGAAAAAACCGTCAAAAAAGCGCTCGAATCCATTCCCGGAATCACGGTCGTCAGCGTCAGTCATAAAAAGAAAAATGCGATAGTGACGTCCAAATCCGATATATCAAACGATACAATTAAAAATGCCATTCAAGATACCGGTTTCAAGGTGATATCAATCAAATAGCTCGCGAGAAATCACCCCAGTATAAAGCGTTCTATTATCGCATCGGCTTAATCAAAACACGGATAAATGCTTGATATAAAGGCGCGAAGCGGTAACAGAAAGAACATACCCCAAAATAAACCTACATTGCATCACATGTAGCTTTATAAATCTCGCCCATGAATCATGGGCCCCGCCCCCGCCGCCACCTGCCTGTTTTTCAACAAACCCGCGCAGACCTCGCCGTACACCCGCCGTTTTACCAAATCCGTGGCTTACGGTGGGCGCCTGGGAAGCAATTGAAAATCGATTGCGATTTGAAATCTGCGCCAAAGGCGTCAATCTGTCCGCCGTTATGCAGTAATCGTCATCACAGCAAACGGTATTTCCTCGTCAGGGATAAAGACAGATGCTATGTATAACGGTAACGACCGCTAACGTTTGCCGAGGGGAACCATCTCTAGCCTCCGTGTCTGTTGAGGTAACCTGGACCTGCAGACAAGCCGTTGCAATGTCTGCAATGACTATATGTGGCAATTGAACAAAAATCGGCCAAAAAAAATGCAAAAATGCCCAAAAAAACGGAAACACCAAAGCGTTTGCAGAACGACTATAGATATAGTTAGTCGAAGGCGTACAACAATCCGACACGCCTGAAAGGCGTCACTTCTGTATCAGTAAACGGATATGCCTGCGGCACGCCCGGACAGACCAGTTAATTACCCAAAATCTGATAAGAACAACGCAGTCGCCGTACACAGCCAAACAAAATGAAAAAAACTCTTGACGAATACCATCAGGACGCGTATAAGCCCGCTCGCACTTGATGAGAGTGCCCTTCCGAGATCGTTTAATGGCAGGACGACGGGTTCTGGCCCCGTTAATCTAGGTTCGAATCCTGGTCTCGGAATTTGATCATCTCGTGCGTTTATCACCTGATCCGAGATCGTTTAATGGCAGGACGACGGGTTCTGGCCCCGTTAATCTAGGTTCGAATCCTGGTCTCGGAATTTGGCGAGTTCGTCTAGTGGCCTAGGACGCTGGCCTCTCACGTCGGTAACACGGGTTCGAATCCCGTACTCGCTGCTAAATCGACCTTCTCTTGAAGGTCGATTTTTTTTTGTTCTTTCGAAACTGAAGAATTTAACGCACCTTTATGGATAATAGATTCGGCACTGCGTACATCTCTCATTGTTTGCCTATACAGTCAAGTTTAAGCGAAATGGGGTTGGGGCCCCATTTCGTTCCTTGCAGGTTATGGCAGACCGTATGCATATAGTAGAATCCAAACATTATTGTGGATTCCAAAGGGCTTAGCCCTTTGGCGGGGTCTGGGGCAGAGCCCCAGAAATGCCTTTACCCCACATCTCCGGAGTTTCGCCATGATTCATTCAAATGTCCATGCATTCAAATGGAATGCTGATACCCAATATCTTGAAGTGATTGATCAGCTCGCTTTACCTGATATCGAGCGCTTCGTATCACTCAAAACGGTTGCAGATGTCGCCGATGCAATCACCGGGATGCTCGTTCGCGGCGCGCCCGCAATCGGCATCGTTGCGGCCTATGGTATCTATTATTCCGCCCGAAAAT
>JAEEGL013349227.1_pt1 | contig 51685 bp, 42 predicted proteins | sample 9134231 | NCBI WGS metagenome assembly JAEEGL01 (sample SAMN16246548, study PRJNA631951) | gut metagenome | biome: gut microbiome; feature: rumen; material: fiber-attached | host: Bos | place: Iran: Karaj | collected 2018-10
GTCGAGATTGTTGGCAGAGATGGCGTTGCCGACGAGCTCGAGGGGAATGCCGTAGGCATCGAGCTGCTTGGGGTCGAGGTCGATGTAGATATAGCGTTCGGGGGCACCGCTGACGGTAATGTTACCGATACCGTCCACGCGGTTGAGCTCGTTGACCACGTTGTCCTCCAATATGCGGTCAAGACCGGAGTAACTCTCCTTGGCGGTGAAGCCATAGACCATGATGGGCATGGCGCTGGAGTTGAGCTTCAATATCATGGGACGTGACACACCGTCGGGCAGATTGTCGTACAGCAGGTCGACATACGAGCGGATATCGTTCAAAGCCTCGTCGATGTTCGAACCCCATTCAAACTCAAGGGTCACTACCGAGATGTTGTCCTTCGAGGTGGAGGTAATGTTCTTCAGTCCGTCGACAGAGTTCAGCGAGTTCTCGATAAGCTTGGTGATGTTGGTCTCTATTTCGCTGGCGTTGGCACCGGCGTAGGTGGTCATTACCGTCACGTATGGGGGGTCCATCTCAGGCATCTGGTCGATAGGCAGACGCGAGAGGGAGAACAGTCCCAGCACGATAACGGCCACAAATATCAGCCCTGTTGTAATGGGCTTGCTGATTGCTGTTTTGTATATCGCCATCTTATTTCACTATTTCAAGTTTACATCCGTCAACCAAGCGAGCTTGTCCGGTGGTTACAAGTTGGTCGCCCTCTTTCAGGTCTCCGGGAATAACAGGGATGATTTCAATACGGTCGTCGAAACGCTGTCCAAGGGTAACAGCCACTCTGTGGGCGGTGCCGTTCTGGTTGGTGAAAACATAGCGGTCGTTGCTGCCAGTCAGCTTCAGCACGCTCTGGTAAGGCACCACGATGGCATCAATCTGTCCCAGCGGCAGGGTAGTGCGGACAAACATACCCGGACGTATTTTCTCGCCGCCGTTGGGAATGTTAAGCTTGGCCTGAAAGGTATGGCTGGCAGGGTCGACGGTGGGGTACACAATTTCGATGGTGGCAGGGAAAGTCTTGTCGGGATAAATGTCGCTGTATACGTCCACTTTCATACCCTGTTTTACCATTGGATAGTATGTCTCTGGAATGTTGATGACGGCCTTCAGTCGCGAAATCTGTGTAAGGGTCAAAATAGGGGCTCCGGTGTACATCTCGCCATCCTCGTAATTCTTTGCGCTGATTACTCCGGCAAACTGGGCACGGACAAAGGTGTTCTCGTTCTGGAACCGCTCCGTCTCCACCAACTGGTCATATCCGGCCTTGGTTTGGTCATACACCTGTTCGCTCACGCTCCCCGAAGCCTTCAAAGCGGCAACACGGTCGAGTTCGGTCTTTGTACTGGCCAAATTGATGCGGGTGGTATTCAATTGTGTCTGATCCATGCGCACCAGCATGGCTCCTTTTTGCACACGGCTGCCCACTTCCACATATATGTGTTCGATATGCCCGGTAATGCTGGGCGAAATGTTCATAGTCTCGTAACCTTCAAGGGTTGATGAAAGTTCCAACTGCTTGGCGATGCGTTCGCTCTGCAGGGTCATCACTTTCACTTTCTCGTTTTCTTTTTGGGTAGTGGTGGCTTGGCGTTCCGGGCTTTTCCCGCCACAGGCGGCCATCAGGCTCACGGCCATCAGCAATGTGGTGTTTCTAATGATTCTTTTCATTATGTCGTTGTATTTTTTATTCAATTGATAAATGTCTGTTTCTTTTGTCCCTTTACTTTGAGAGTGCTTCTCCCAACAAGTTCTCCAATGCTACCTGGGCTTGCACCACGCTCATCACCGCCTGTATGTAGTTGCTTTGTGCAGTGAGAATGTCGGTGCTGGCATTGGTCACTTCCAGGTTGCTGGCACGTCCATAAGTGTATTTCTCAGAAATGTTGCGGAACACACTCCGTGTCACGTCAAGGTTCTCGTGCTGTATCTGGTAGTTCTCTATGGCCGAAACCAAATCATAACACAATTGGTTGTATTGCACCTTCAACCCGTCCTCGGCCTGTTGCTTGCTGTTGAGTGTCTCTTGAAGGCTGATTTTGGCTCCTTTGATTTTTGCCATTCGTGTACCGCTCTGGAAAATCGGCAGGCTCACGCTGGCACCTATCATGTTGGGAGGCGTCATGTTGAATCCCGCATCCTTGCCGAAGTATGTCTTGTCGCTGTATTGATAGTAGGCCGAAAGTGTCGGGGTGAAATCCATCCAGGCCAAGTTCAGTTGTTGCCGCGACAGCAGTTCGTTCTTCTGCAACAGCTGGTAGTCATAATTCTTTTCAATGTCAAATCCGCCCAAGGTAAGTTTTGCAGCGTAGTCAACATCCAGCACCTCGTCGAGGGTGGTGGTGAGTTCCAGCTTTGTGTCCACATCGGCTCCCAGCAGCAAAAGCATCGAATTGTAAAGCATTTTCAGTGTGCGTCGTGTGGTGTTGATGCTGCTACGCATCGACGCCACCTGCACCTTCAACTTGTCGGCATTGATTTGCTCCGAGGCACCGGCGCGCACGCTTGCCTCCGTAGTGGCAAGCAATTGCTGCATGTTTTGCAAGGTGGTGTCGAGCAATTGCACCGTCTGTTCCATTATCAAAATCGAAGTGTAGGTGGTTTTGACATTGGTGAGGGTGGTGTGCTCGGTCTGTCGGTTGGCAATATCGGCCATGTCAATGGCCACCCGGTTCACCATAGTCCCAACAATCTGGGCTCCAGTCAGTGCTATCGAGGCGGTGATGCTGAAGGTCCCGCTTGGGTTCATCGGGATTCCCGTCGACGTGTTCCCTGTCGGCTCGCTGGAGGGGAATGAAATGGGGAATGTAGTGCCTCCGATGGTAATGGAATCGGGCAACATCGAGGACATCGAGTTCCTCCCGCCCAGATTCATTTCGTAACCACACATGTTTTGGTAGTCAAATCCCGCCTTCACCTGTGGTAACATCGTCGAAAGTGTCTGCCACCTCGTGGCCTCGGCTTTACGCACCTCGAGGGCGGCATTCTGTAGTGAATAGTTATGTTCCAAAGCATAGTTTTGTGCCTCCGTCAGTGATAGTCTCAGCGCTGAAGTCCCCTGGGCCTGCATCCCTATGGCTCCGGCACAAACCAATGCAAACAACATGATTTTTCGGTATACTTTCATGAATAGTCCTTTATTGTTTTTTTATTGTTGTATGATAGATTTAAAAATGTCTTTCCCTCCTGCAGTTAATTCTTCTGCAATTCCTCCCGGATACGGGTCTCCAGTTGGTCGAAACGCTCAATCGCATTTATCGAGAGCATCCCCCTCACAAAAGTGTATGCACTTTCGCTCAATGTGTTCAGTGCCTCCGAGGGGGGACATTCGGTGTCGATGTTCTTGATGATGTAGGATATTGCCTCCACAGCCTTTTCTATGTTCACGTTAGGTCTCAGGTCGCCCATCTCCTTGGCCTTCCTCAATGCCTGACCCATGTGCCCTGCATGTATTTTTGCCTTGGAGTAGAACAGCTGGCTGTATATTTCGGGATAATGGTTACGCACATCCGTCAACAGCAGCGAAACCTTTGAACTGTACACCGACAAGCACTTGAAGATATAGAGAAGCATCATCACCGGCGACTCGTTATCCAACTTCTGTTTGTGTATTTTCTCGTCAAACAATCTTTTCATGTACATAAAACAGTCCATCAGCAAGTCCTCCTTTCTCTCGAAATGCTCATACAGTGTGCGCTTGGAAATATGCAGCTCGTTGGCAATATTGTCCATGGTTATTCGCCTGCACCCATGCTGGATAAACATGCTTGTGGCTGTTTCTACTATTTTATCATGCAATTCTTGCGATGGCATAAAGGATTGTTCTTTTGTGTGTTGTACGGGTTTTTCCGAATCAAATGGGTGGAAAAACGTTTGCAAAGATACAACAAAACTCCGAAAGGTTGAAAAGTTTCCGGAGCCTTTGCCGTTAATCTTTCTTAAAGCCTATTTCCTGACGCGTTCGGGTATGGGCTTGATACTGGTCAGCGCAACCTTGATACGGGTGTTCTGCGCTATTTCCACAACCGCCTGCAACCCATCGGTGCTCACTATCGTGCCGTGTATCCCGCTGGCCGTCATGATGTGGTCTCCCGCTTTCAGACTGTCGCGATAGGCCGCCTCTTTCTTGGCTTCCTGGCTCTGCGGCCGGATAAGGAAAAAGTAAAACACCGCCACCATTGCCGCAATCATGATGGCCGTCTTCCATCCATTCGAAATGTCGAGTAAAATCATCTTCTCTTTTCTGTTTTGTTTTACGCGGGAGTGACCCGCATTTTTTGTTGTGATACAATTTTTTCACCCCTGTGACGTTACAGGAGTGTTACATATAACGTGGATAATGGTAAAATATTGTGATCTTTTTTACTCTTTTCTCAAAATAGGCACCTTCACCATTGGCGGAGGCTATGCCATGATACCCCTCATGGAGCAGGAACTTGTCGACAAACGTCAGTGGATGAGCCGCCAAGAGTTTCTTGACCAGCTGGCCCTCTCCCAGTCCATGCCCGGTGTGCTGGCGGTGAACATGGCCACAGGCCTCGGCTACCGCTTGCGCGGGCTGCGCGGCTCCATTGCCGCCATTGCGGGCAACATTGTCATGCCTATCCTTTTCATCCTCACGTTGGCAGTGCTTTTCCGCTTTTTCCGCTCCAACGTCATTGTCGAGCGATTCTTCATGGGGGTGCGTCCCGCTGTGGTGGCACTCATCGCCGCCCCCGTGTTCCGCCTTGCCCAATCCGCCAAAGTCACATGGTCCACCTGCTGGATTCCCATCCTTGCAGCACTGCTCATCTGGCTTTTCGATGTCAGCCCTATCCTCGTCATCCTTGCCGCCGTCATTCTCGGCTTCGCTTACGGTAGAATTAAAAAACAATAGCCATGGTATTCCTTCAGCTCTTCTGGACTTTCCTCAAAATCGGTCTCTTCACCTTCGGCGGAGGCTATGCCATGATTGCCCTCATCCAGAGTGAGGTGACCGTCAACCACTCGTGGCTTTCGCCCCAGGAATTCACCGACATCCTTGCTGTCAGCCAGATGACACCCGGCCCCGTAGGCATCAACACCGCCACTTACACCGGCTACACTGCCGTCCTCAACGCAGGCTACGAGCCGTGGCAGGCCGTGCTGGGCGCGCTCCTGGCTTCGGGAGCCGTTATCCTGTTACCCGTCATCCTGATGGTTGTGGCTGTGGTGTTTCTGCGCCGCATGGAAGGCAACCGTGATGTGGAGAATATTTTCAGCGTGCTGCGCAAAGCCGTTGTGGGTCTTATCGCCGCTGCTGCCCTGCAACTGCTCACCGTCGACAGCTTCGGCCAGCCCGCGCTCTCCCTCCAGTTCCTCCTCAGCATTGCCATCTTTGTTGCTGTCTTCGTCCTCTCCCTCCGTCGCATCAGCCCCATCTACCTTATTCTTGCCTCCGGTTTATTGGGTATTATTGCCTATTCAATATAAGAGAAGCCAAATAAGACCTTTTTCTCGGCTTTTTTGCAGTAACTTCGCTCCTTCACCCTAACTTAACCATTAGTTCTCCCATATTTCTCCCATCCACGATGGGAGAAATATGGGAGAAATATGGGAGAACTGAGGGTGAAGGAGCGAAGTTTCTTGTTAACGGAGCGTGTTTTTTTTATTATTAAAAAAAAAAAATGTATCTTTGCAAATTGAAAATGGAAGCTATTTTCGGCTGAACGGCAGGGAAACGGGTTCGTCCTGCAGGGATGGTCCAGAAAAGATAACGAACCCCATAAAAAAATACATAGTATGAAAAGATTATTGATTGTAACGATGGCTCTGGCGGTGGCAATGACTGTGGCTGCGCAGAGCACGGTCTGGGTATCGCCTGGAATACCGACCGACACCTCGATAGTGAGGCAATGGCACGAACAGGAGTACATTGTCTATTCCCGACAGGGGAGTATGCCTGGGACGATGTCGTATCACGACAATGCCGCCGGAGTTGTGCGCAAGGCTGAATTGCCTGCCGACATGGTGGTGAACGATTTCCGCATATCGCGCGACACGGTCTATGCGGGCGGCTCGGTAATGCAGGGAGGCCATCAAGTGGCCATGTTGGGGTGCTTTGCCATCAGCGACCTGCTAGCCGGCAACTTTATTTTATTCTGGACATATCTCTGGAAGTCAGATATGAAGTGGGATTTTTGCAGAAATGACTCATACGACCAGATGACAGGGGTGAAAAGGCTGGAAGTGTTCCAGTATGGGCGCACGATGCGGCAGCATGTGGCCTATATCTCGGACAACGTAATCATGCTTGATTCAAATTATTATTCCAGCATAACGCTCCGTCGAATAGGCTGCGGCGATGCTGAGTTCTACAATAACAATTGGTATTTTAACGCCTACCACTACAACAAGGACGGGAGGGAGAAATATACCGACATCACTCTCACCGACAATCATGTGGCGGTGGTGTCGTTCGACAGCATCGATAAGCATTTCCGTTTCGAACTGTATAACAAGGTGTTCAATTTTGCCCCGTCAATCGCACCCCCTGGCGGAACAGTGGTGTATGACTTCAGCGACCATGTGGTGGAAGGCAGGGTGATGGCGGCGGCCATAACAGGGGATATGTTTGCCGCAGCGTATCACTATAAGGATCCTTCGGGTGCCTACGGGCTGGCGGTGAAGTGGATATCGGTGAGCGGCGGGGTGCCAACGCTGCAATACAGCGTGGACATACCCCTGCCGTCAACGTCGGGCATGGCGATGCGTGACGTGCGATACTGCCCGCAATCCAACAGCCTGTGGCTGCTGTCGGACGAGGTGGGTCAGATGACAGGAGTGGGGGGCAGCTACATACACCGGATAGACATGGGGAATGTCTATGCGGGGATGTACGAGGAGAGGTATTATCCGGGCTATAAGCTTTATTCGCTCGACGGCTTCGCCGGGGGCGGGCATATATCCAGCGGGGTGGATTCGGGGACGGGGTTCCTGATGACAGGCACGGAATTGATGCCGGCCATCCCTACCCATTGCTATAGCGAGGACATGGTGAAGGGACACAAGACAACCCCGGCCATGACGGTGGGCGGCCACCACCAGTGCTCCACCACCATTATTTATTCGAATAGAATATATACCGCCCCTGTCAGGGATGAGGCAATGGATCCGCGGTGCAGGAAAAAATGAATAGTTAGTCGGAAAACATGTTATATGTATTTCGATAAAAAGAGTTATTTGGTTTCACAATTCAAGATAAAAGATATATGAAAAAAACAGTTGTGCTTTTGTTGTTGTGCCTGGCGTTCAGGCTGGCAGCCCAGACTCCGAAATATATCAGGATTGACACGGTGTACAAGCCCTATTTCCAGTTTGACTACAAGGCTTGGATTGATACTGACAGCACACATACACATCCTTTATTGCCTGCTGGTAGTGTTTTTAAAGTACCTCAGCTAATACATAGTGACGATGACACAAACATTTATTCAATCTATAATTTCACTGGTGATGCACTTCAATACAATTACTTTGAAGAGCCTACCTATGTGTATGGGTTATCCATGTACACACATGAATTCTGGAATCATGATGCCCATCAATGTAATGGTCCACAACCGGTAAGGCAGGAATATCTGTATCTGTATGAGGCGATGACCGACACTTTCCAGCTGATGGCACAGGTGCCGTGGTCCTACAGCGTTCCTCCGGTAGATATGGATACGTTTGAAACTTGGCAAAATACTTCGACTTTTCACCGTTGTGGTTCCCGGGTATATTTATATAATGATGATTGGCCTTCTTGCAGGAGGGATTTTTATTTCGACAAACCCATTCGTGTGCAAGACTCGTTTTACGTGGGCTTTTCTGAGAATTATGGACAAATGAATATCGACGATCCGGACAGTATCATATTAGGACCGAGTACCGGATATGCTTTTCTCTCCACATCTGGAACCAGTGGTCAAAATGGATATGTGAATTTGTATATGTCACCCGATTCGTCATGCTGGATAAAAAACAAGATGAGATTGTTATGGAAACCAGGTCTTTTCGAGTACTTTGTTCCCGGGACGTATGAATATTACCCATATAATTTGCGGCCGTTTGAATGGGTGTATAAGATAGTGCCCGAGTTTGCGTTAGTGCTGCCGATAATCAAGGTGTACGACACGATATGGGCGGTGGATACACCGGCCTGCACACCGGTGTGGACGTTCGACTTGATGAGCACGTATGGCAACATGGTGAGGCTGCGGTGGACGCACGACGGCACGCACGACGAGTGGCAGGTGTCGTACGGGCCGCAGGGGACATTGCCTGACGACGGCACCAAGGTTTTCTGCCACAGGAACACATGGAGTTATGAGGACACGGTAGGGGAGTTGATGGTGGCGTATGTGCGGACGGTGTGCCGCGAGCTGGACACGCTGCGTTTCAGCGAATGGAGCGAGGGAGTGGAGTGGCAGGTGAATGTAGGCATAGGGTCACAGGGAGGGGGATTAACGGAAGTGGGGCTAAAACCCAACCCGGCATCGGAATGGGTCGAGGTGGTGTCGCCCGGCGAGGTGCAGAGGATAGAGGTGTATGACGCCGGAGGAGTGAAGTGGCGCGAAATGCCCCGGAGCACTGCGGGCTTCACGGTGCGCGACTGGGCAAAAGGAACCTATATGGTGGTGATACACACACTGTCGGGCAGTGTGACCCGGCGTCTGGTGGTGGAATAGTTTACAGAGACAATTAATGGTTTCTTGCAGATTGAAAAAGAATTTTTTTGCTGAACGGCAGGTTAACGGGTTCATCCTGCTGTGAGGTTCAGGTAACCAAAAACAACTTGATATGAAAGCTAAAATACTCTTTTTGATGGTTCTCTCGGCAGTGTGGACAATGTCGGCACAGAGCAATGTATGGGAATCCTCTGGAATGCCGAGCGATACCTCGATAGTGAGGCAATGGCGCGGCCAGGAATACATAGTCTATACCCGCCAGGGGTCGATGCCCGGGATGATGGCGTACCACGACAATGCGTCGGGCGTAATCCGCAGGGCGGCACTGCCCGGCGACATGGTGATAAACGATTTCCGCATATCGCGCGACACGGTCTATGCGGGCGGCTCGGTGATGGATGGCGGCCATCAGGTGGGCATGCTGGGCTGCTTTGCCATCGGCGACCTGCTGGCGGGCAGTTTTACTTTTTACTGGACTCCTTTTGCGCAATCGGATATGAATGCTATTGGGGAGTTATGCAGAAATGAATCGTATGACCTGGTGACAGGGGTGAAGAGGCTGGAAGTGTTCCAATGCGGGCGGACCATGCGGCAACACGTGGCCTATATCTCGGACAACGTAATCATGCGTTTTTCGGGTGACTATTCCAGCATCACGCTCCGTCGCATAGGGTGCGGTGATGCAATGTTCTACCATCCAAACTGGATGTTGAACCAATATCATTACAACAAGGACGGGAGGGAGAAGTACACCGACATCACCCTCACCGACAATCATGTGGTGGTGGTGTCGTTCGACAGCGACTATTACCATTTCCGTTTCGAGCTGTATGACAAGGTGTTCAATTTTGCCCATTCAATCGCCCCCCCCGGTGGAACAGTGGTGTATGACTTCAGCGACCATGTGGTGGAAGGCAGGGTGATGGCGGCGGCCATAACTGGGGATATGTTTGCCGCGGCATACCACTACCACGACCCTTCGGGAGATTGCGGCCTGGCAATAAAATGGATAACGGTGAGCGGCGGGGTGCCGATGCTGCAGTACAGTGTGGACATACCCCTGACGACAACAACGGGCATGGCGATGCGCGATGTGCGTTACAGCCCGCAGACCAACAGCCTGTGGCTGCTTTCGGACGAGGTGGGTCAGGCTACGGGAGTGTGGGGTAGCTACATACACCGGATAGACATGGGGAATGTATATGCGGGGGTGTACGAGGAGCGGTATTATCCCGGGTACAAGCTATATTCGCTTGACGGATTCGTGGGCGGCGGTCACATCGCCAGCGGGGTGGACTCGGGGACGGGTTTTCTGTCGATAGGTAACGAGACGATGCCCGCCATAGCCACCCACTGCTATACCGAGAAGTCTGTGATAGGCAAAAAGACGACCCCGGCCATGACGGTGGGCGGACACCACCAATGTTCCACAGGTCCTGGTGTGGCAAATAGAGTATACACTGCCCCTGTTACGGAGGACCAGATGAACCGACAGTGCTTTTTCCCGAAGAAACAGAATAGTGATGAATAATGTAAAAAAAGTAAATAATAACAGCTAATTGTGACATGGCTGCCGTGCTTCGGCAAAACAAGTGTTGAAGGGCGGGCAGTATGCAACTTGTCGCATAGCACAAAATACAAATATTATGAAAAAGATTGTTTTCCTTTTGTTGTTGGGCATGGCGCTCCGGGTGTCGGCGCAGACGCCTAAGTATATCAGGATCGACACGGTGTACAAGCCCTATTTCCAGTTCGACTACAAGGCGTGGATTGATACCGACAGTACACATACGCATCCTTTATTGCCTAGCGAAGCGGTTTTTCAAGTACCTCAGCTAATATATAGTGACGATGATACAAATATTTATACAGACTATAATTTCATCGGTGATGCACTTCAATACAATTACTTTGAAGAGCCTACCGAGGTGTATGGATTAACCATGTACAAGTATGAGTACTGGGAGCATGAAGTCAAACAATGTAATCTTCCAGAACCGGTAAGGCAGGAATATCTGTATCTGTATGAAGCGATGACCGACACTTTCCAGCTGATGGCACAGGTGCCGTGGTCGTACAGCGTTCCTACAGTAGATTTAGATACGTTTGAATTCTGGCAAAGTAATTTGACAGAACACCTTTGTGGTTCTCAGGTGTTTTTATGTAGTGATGATTGGCCTGCTTGCAGGAGGGATTTTTATTTCGACAAACCCATTCGTGTGCAAGACTCGTTTTATGTAGGTTTTTCTGAGAAATGGGGACAACTGAATATCGACGACCCGGACAGTATCATACGTGGACCACGTACCCAATATGCTTTTCTCTCCACATCGGTAACCAGTTGTCAAAATGGTTATGCGAATTTGTATATGTCACCCGATTCGTCATGCTGGATAAAAAATAAAATGAGACTGTTGTGGAAACCAGGTCTTTTCGAGTATTTTGTTCCCGGTGAATATGAATATTACCCATATAACATGCGGCCGAATGAGTGGGTGTATAAGATAGTGCCCGAGTTTGCGCTTGTGCTGCCGATAATCAAGGTATATGATACGATATGGGCGGTGGACACACCGGCCTGCACACCGGTGTGGACATTCGACCTGATGAGCACATACGGCAACACGGTGAGGCTGCGGTGGACGCACGACGGCACGCACGATGAGTGGCAGGTGTCGTACGGGCCGCACGGGACGCTGCCTGACGACGGCACGAAGGTGAACTGCCACACGAATACGTGGAGTTATCAGGACACGGTGGGGGAGTTGATGGTGGCGTATGTGCGGACAGTGTGCCGCGAACTGGACACGCTGCGTTACAGCGAGTGGAGCGAAGGAGTGGAGTGGCAGGTGAATGTAGGCATAGGGACACAGGGAGGGGGATTGGCGGAAGTGAGGCTAAGACCCAACCCGGCATCGGAATGGGTCGAGGTGGTGTCGCCCGGCGAGGTGCAGGGGATAGAGGTGTATGACGCCGGAGGAGTGAAGTGGCGCGAAATGCTCCGTAGTACAGCAGGTTTCACGGTGCGCGACTGGGCAAAAGGAACCTATATGGTGGTGATACATACGGCAGCAGGCAGTGTGACCAAACGTTTGGTGGTGGAATAGCCCCTAAAAAGAGCAATGGTTTTAGTGAATGTTTCCTTCCCGAAAGTTGGCTATCGTAAAAAAAGTTTGTATGTAAAAAAAAAGTGTATCTTTGCAAAAGCAATTAAATTAATTATTAACAGAAACACTTTGTTCTTGAAACGGAAAACTATTTTATGATTATGAAAAAGTTATTTTTATTTTTATTTCTTATTGATGGTGTTTTTTTTGTTGGACATGCTGCAAACAATACTATTATTCAAGATAATGATAATAATATTGTTAGTGAGGACAATAGACACAATAAACAATCAAGAATGCAAGAGGTTCATGATACAATCGCCTCATCTGATTTGGATAGTAGGGTGAAAGCCATGGTTGCAGATGGTTGGGATATTAAAGAGATGACTTTCTATCAAGATGGTGATTATTGGATTATAATTTGGTTTAAACCTGATTCGCAGAAGAATGTTTACGAAAGCAATAAGGATTATTGGCTGGCACTTGCCGAGAAGGAGGGTTGGCCAAAGTATGAGATTGATGAAGGTTATGAATGGATGCAGGATTATAATGAGTGGTGGATGACGGTAGGTGCCGAGAAGGGGAAGTTCTATATGAAGGTGATGGGGGGATATGTTCTTGAGCTTTGGTATTATGATGAGGAAGGGAATGGGAAGTTATTCAAAGATTGCCATATCCATCCTTTGTATTTGGTGGCTACAATGCAGAAAGAATTTCAGAAATTGAAGAAGGCTTCGTAATAAAAAAGATTGAGAGATAAAAAAAAGAATGCCCGCCTGTGGAGGTGGGCATTTTCTGTTTTGTTGGGTTTGTTGTGTCAATTTGTTGCAGAAGGAATGGATTTGCGGATGGTTTCGAGTTGATGCCAAAAGTCGGGAAATGATTTGGAAACTTGACCGGAATCATTTATCATCAGGTCGGGGAAGCGGAGTGAGAGTATGCCAAAGGCCATGGCGATGCGGTGGTCGCCGTAGGTGTTGACAGGGGATGTGGGATGTAGCGTGGCAGGGGCTATGCGTAGTTCGGTGGCGGTGTGGGTGATGTGTCCTCCCATCTTTTCCAGCTCCTGTTTGAGGGCGTTGATGCGGTCGGATTCTTTGAGCCGTAGGTTTTTTATGCCCCGTAGCCGTGCTTTGACCCCAAGGGCTGCACAGGTGACAACAACGGCGGGAAGGAGGTCGGGGCAGTCGATGAAGTTATATTCAAGGGTGCTGTCGGGGATGCCGGTACCTTCTACGGTGACGGAGCGCACAGTGGCCCGATAGGGGGAGCGCACTTCGCGTGAGGTGACACCGAGGTGCTCGAAAATCGGTGCTACGGCTTTGTCGCCCTGGCATGTGGATGAGAGTGACAGGCCGGGCATTCGCAAGCGATGGTGCGGGAGGAGAGCTGCGGCGGAGTAGATGTAGGAGGCAGACGACCAGTCGCGTTCGATGCTGACGGCGAGATTCTTTTTGAGCCCTTCGGGAGGGATAGGTGCAACACGGTAGACACGGCGGTTGGCGCTGACGGTGGTCTCGATGCCTGCCTGGCGGAGGACGGTGCAAGTCATGTCGATATAGGGGCGCGAGGCAGGGCGGTCGGTGAGGGTGAGGGTGAGCCCTTGGGGAAGGAAGGGGCCGATAAGAAGCATGGCGGAGACGAACTGGCTGCTGGCAGTGGGGTTTATTTCCACCATTTTGTGTTGGGGAATGTGACCAGTGATAAGTACAGGCAGCCGGCCTTCTTTATCGGTGTATTCAATGTGGCATCCCATACTTCGCAGGGCATCGACCAGAGGGGAAATGGGACGTTGTTTAAGCCGCTCATCGCCGCTGAGGGTCCATTGTCCGGGGGTGACGGCAAGGAGGGCAAGGAGAAAGCGGGCCACGGTGCCGGCATTGTTGCAATGAAAGTGGGTGGTTGAGCCTCGGCGTAACTGGGAAAGGAGGGCTTGGAGCAATTGGGTGTCGTCGGCGGTGGAGAGGTTGCGCAAGACAAAAGGGTATCCGGCCAGATGGTTCAGTACCAGCCAGCGGTTGCTGAGGCTTTTGGATGCGGGCAGTTCAATATGGAGGTCGTTGGTTTTCATTATCGGTGTGAGAATGGGAAATATCTTTTTTGAACACGAATTATCATCAATGTATGGTTATTACATGGTAATTCATGTTGCATTTATAGAAATTCTCTTGGTTAGTTATCATTCAACAGACCGTATTCTTTGATTTTGCGGTAGAGGGTACGTTCGGAGATGTGGAGCTCTTTGGCGGCGAGGGCGCGTTTGCCTCCATGACGCTCGAGGGCAAGACGTATGGCTCGTTTTTCGCGATGCTCGAGGGCAAGAGGTTCGTCTTCCACCATTTCCGACTCTTGGAATTCCTCTTCTGGCTGCACGAGAGATTCGTGTGGCTGGATGACATGGAGGGTGGGGGAGTTGGAGGTTTGGATGGCGGGGAGATTGGACGGCTGGAGGGCTGTTGAGGGGGAGGAGAGGGGAATGCCTTGTGCCAGATGGGTGACGGCTTGGCGCAATTCGTTGATTTCATTACGCATTTCACTAATCATCTGTCCCATGGAAAGGGCTTTGAGAAGCAGTTCGCGGTCGGAAATGGGGGCTTGGGCGTTGCTGCCGGAGGGGGTGATGAGAGCAGGCATTTTCTCTTCGGGTATGTAGTTGAGGTAGTTCTGGAGGATGTCGCGCGTAATGGTGCGCTCGGTTTCGACAACGGCTATTTGTTCGGTGACATTTTTGAGTTCGCGGATGTTGCCATACCAGGGGTAGTGCATGAGGTATTCGCGTGCATCGGGGGATAGGACGATGGGGGGCATGTGGTATTTTTCGGCCACATCGGATGAGAATTTGCGAAAGAGGAGCGGAATGTCGTCGATGCGTTCACGCAGGGGAGGGATGTAGATGGATATTTGCTGGAGACGGTAGTATAGGTCTTCGCGGAAATGACCATTGCGGATTGCCGCAACGAGGTCGACATTGGTGGCCGCCACAATGCGGACATTGACTTTGATGGCTGTGGAGGAGCCTACGGGTATGATTTCGCCGTTTTCGAGCACTCGCAGCAGTTTGACTTGCATGGCAAGAGGCAGTTCACCTATCTCGTCAAGGAAAATAGTTCCGCCGTCGGCTTCTTCAAAATAGCCTTTGCGATTCTTGTCGGCACCGGTAAAGGCACCTTTTACGTGGCCGAAGAGTTCGCTTTCGATGGTGCCTTCGGGTATGGCCCCACAGTTGACAGATATGAGTCCACGGCCTTGTTTGGTGTGTTTGCGGAGACTGTTTTCGTGTATGATGCGCGAGAAGATGTCTTTACCTACACCGCTTTCGCCGGTGATGAGTATGCTGAGGTCGGTAGGAGCCACTTGGATGGCCTTGTTGATAGCCATTAGCAGTTTGGGGTCGTTGCCTATAATGCCGTAACGTTGTTTGATGGTCTGAATGTCCATGGGGTAATGAAAAGGAGTTGGTTGTTATATTATTACTCGGTTGAGTTCGTTGCAAATTTTTTGACGTATTTCGAGGAGTTGTTTTTGTTTGTTCATGAGAATAAGTGTGTCGTCGGAATCGTCGGGGCAGGAACGGAGTTGAAAAGCGTTTCTTTCCAATTCGCGGTCTATCTTTTTCTGTTTAAAAGTGAGTATGGATTCTTTGAGATCCTGGCGCAAGTGGGATTCGAGAGAGGGTATAAATATTTTTTTCTCTTTCCAGTTGGGGCTGATGTTGTAGGGGTTGAGCATAAGGGTAAGGGCGGTATTGCGCAGCATGGAGTCGGACGACATGGCAAAGAAATTGGCATCGGGTAAGGGGGTTCCGTTTTGGATGGCCTGTTGGAAAAGGTTGAATATCTGTTGGAAAATAGGATTGTCAAAGGAGAGTTCGTTTTCGGAGATTTCGTCTACTATGATTTCGGCTATCGGAAGGTTTATCTGGCAGGGGTTGCCGTCTTCGTCGATGCCGTCTTGTGGAATCTCTTTGCTCCCATGGTTGATGAGCAGTTTGATGAGTTGTTTCTCCTGAGCTTCGGCAGGGCGCTCATTGGAAATGGGAGTAGGGATGGAAGGTGATTGCTCGGATACTTCAGCCAGTTTTTGGGGGGAGGAAGGCTGTGGTTCAGGGGAGTCGTTGGCAGCGTTGCGTTGCTCTTCTTTCCATGCCTTTTGGGCATTGTTTGCCATGGTTTTTGCCAGTTCCTGTGTCAAGATGGTCTCGGATACATTGAGCTTGAAGGCTGTTTGCTTGATGTATTCCTGCCGTTCAATCATGTCGGGAACGATGGCTATGGTGCGGACTATTTCTTTGAGAACCTCGGCTTTGCGTATAGGGTCGTTGTCTATGTCCTCGAGCAGGACCCGGGTCTTGAATTTGACAAAGTTCTCCTCGTGGTCGCGCAGGTATTCCTGCAGTTGGGTAGAACCATATTTCTGGGCATAGCTGTCGGGGTCTTCGCCATCGGGGAAGAGAACCACACGCACGTGCATACTCTCTTCAAAGAGAAGGTTGACAGCACGAAGGGCAGCCTTGATGCCGGCGGAGTCGCCATCGTAGAGTACGGTAACGTTGGGGGTGTAGCGTTTGATGAGACGTATCTGCTCGATGGTGAGCGAGGTGCCGCAGGATGCCACAGTGTTGCAAACACCCGACTGGTGCATTGAGACAACATCGACATTGCCTTCAACCAGATAGCATTTGTCGGCTCGGCTTATGGCGTTTCGGGCTTGGTAGAGTCCATAAAGGATATGGCTTTTGTTGTAGATGTCGGAGTCGGGCGAGTTGACATATTTGGCCACCTGTTTCTCTTTCGTCAGGACACGGCCGCTGAAGCCGAGCACACGTCCCGAAATGCTGTAGATGGGGAACATGACACGGCCTCGGAACCGGTCGAAACTTTTTCCGTCTTCTTTGAAAACGGTGAGGCCGGTTTTGCCTAATACCGCGTCGGAATATCCGTTTCGGCGGGCGTGGGAGGTGAAGTCATCCCATTTGTCGAGACAGTACCCTAAACCGAATGTCTTGATGATGTCATCGCTGAGACCTCTTTGGTGGAAATAGCTTAGCCCTACGGCCCGTCCCATTTCGTTGTTGTATAACAGGTCGGCGAAATATTTCTGGGCAAATTCACTCACATGGAACAGGCCGTCGCGCTCGGTTTGCTTTTCCCGCTGCTCTTCGGTCATTTGTTCCTCTTCTATCTGGATGTTATATTTGTCTGCCAGCCAGTGAAGTGCTTCGGGGTAGGAGTAGTGTTCGTGTTCCATCAGGAACCCCACGGCATTGCCCGACTTGCCGCATCCGAAGCATTTGAAGATACCTTTGGACGGAGAAACATAGAAAGAGGGTGTTTTCTCATTATGGAACGGGCAGCAGCCGATGTGGTTTGAGCCACGTTGTTTAAGCGACACAAATTCACCAATTACATCCACGATGTTGGTGGCATCCATGATGCGTTGTATGGTCTCTTTGTTGATCATCTGTTGGGTAGAAATGATAGTTGCGGCAGGCTATTCAATTATAAACTTTTGTGTTGAGGTGTATTGGGGTGTTATCAGGGTGATGAAATAAATGCCGGCAGGCGATTGCAATGGGATGCGGATGGAATTTCCGGTGGCTGTGTTGCTGAAATCGTTAATGGTTCGTCCGTGTACATCGCGCAGAACGATGTGTACCGGACTCTCAAATGGCAGATTAAAGGTAATTGTAATGAAGTTTTTGGCAGGATTGGGACTGAGTGTAAATACCCCGACAGGGTCGGGACTGTGGATATCAGTAAACAGTGTGGTAAAAGTAATGACATTGGACCATTGTTCGCTGAAGAAGTTCGTTCCGCATACCGAGCGTACATAGGCATCATAGCTTTGGCCATTCGAAAGACCGGTAAGGATGAAAGGATGGTGGTCGGCATATACTTCGGTGCCGTGATATTGGTCAAATCCAACAGAGCCATAAGCTATTTGCCATCCTGAAATGGTGTCTTCCGTCTGCCAGTCAAGCACCACGCTAGTGCTATGCAGCTCAGTATAGATGAGATTTGTTGAGTTGGGACAGGTGGGGGTAATGAATACAATAGTATCACCCCAATAACCTGCCGGACGGGTGGTGGAACATTTGGCCTGTACCGATGCTCTGTATCTTACCCCGTGCAGAAGATTGTTAAAGCTCACTTGGGAGTTCTCGGTGGTGACGATAGTGTCGAATGAACTGTTAAAGAGGTGGACATTATAGCTGTAATTGTCTTCGTCGTGTGTCCATTGCAAGATTGTTTCATCGGGGTTGATGGATTCAACGTGCAGGTTTTCGGGAGGAGGACATCCATTTGTGGCAGTGCGGAACTGACCGTATGTCCAGTTCTTGACAGTGCTGTCTGCACAAATCTGTCTCACGCGGTAGAGGTATTCCTGTTCAGGTATGATATTGAAGAGTTCTATAACGGTGTCGGTGGTACGTAATGTGCTCCAACCAGTGTCAGATGACTTTTTGTAACTGAATTCATAGACGGAGGCATTTATGTCCTGCCACCGTAGAGTGACATGGCGGTAATATAGGGTGGGAAGTAGTAATTCGGGTCTTGCGCATGTACAGTAGGGGCAGAAGTCGAAGGAAGCTTGGCTGCGGAATGTAAAGGCATTGCGGCTGCCTGTGAAATTCTGTAGCGATTGCAGTGTGCTAACATCTATTTCGCTGTTTCCTCGTATTTCAATACTCATGTTTTGCGTAGTGTTTGAGACGGTGTTGTTGAGCGGCCTGGCAGTGTTTCCGTTGCTGTGTATTACAAGCACCAGATTATGTTCCCCGTCATACTCAAAGGGGGTGTCAAGTATTATTTTACCCCATCCCCTTGTTTGAGGAAGTGGACCTACATAGCTGAGAGTTGTCTCTGTTGGGTCTACAAAGTCGTTAGAGTTGGCAAACGATTGTTTTTCGGTGTGTCCTAAATAGATACTGTAATTATTGATGGAAGAGTCGGGGAAATCGGTAAAGTAGTGGAGATTGACCGCATGAATGCTTCCGGCACCGCTAAAACCTGATGCAGGAAAAATCTGTTGTGAATAGGCGTATCTGTCAGTGTAAGAGATTGGCAAAATTGTAGATTGGCGTGTATTGCCGCTGTCGGTCTCAAAGCTGTCGCACCGGAGACTGTCGCACATGTGGGTGGTGAAATAAAAGGTGGGAGAGGGTTGGGACAATGAGCCATCGGGGCAAAGGCGTTGCACCTCCACTGCGTAATTGCTTGCCGGAGTGAGTCCTGTCAAATGAATGCGATTTGTCATAACCGTGTCCGAATAAATGAGTGGCCACACACTATCGGAAAAACTATAATTGCGGCACGTAAACAAATAACGAGCCGTATCCGACCCAATCCAAGATAAGTTGGCAAGGCTGTCGCCAAGGGTGTCGATTTGGATATTTAAAGGCTGGGGACACGGGGTTGGGAAGATGTTTATTTCGTCGATAGAAAGAGCTGTATTGGGTGACAAAATCATAGTACCACCGAAAGGAGAAGAACTACCGAAAGAAAAGAAAAAGACCAATCTGTGAACTCCGTGAAGGGTGTCTAAATCTATGGTATCAGTATACCAGTATTCGTGCAGGATTGAGTCGGTAAGAATATTCAGACTGTCGGCTGGACCCCATGGCGAGACAAGGTAGGTGGAAGAACTGGTGCCGGGATGGCGGGGATTGAGAAGGCAAACCATCGCTTTCATTCTTGCATAGTTCGATGATAAATATGCGGGGATGACGGCCTTGGTTCGGAATGTAAGTGTGTAACGGTTGTCGGCACTGGGGGAATAATCCGACCCAAAATCAATGTCTCGATAAAGTACGGCATTTAATGATTGATAAAGTACGAAAGAATAGTTTAGATTTCCAACGGAAAATAAATCTATCTGGTAGCCCTTGGGTGAAAGTGTATCGTTCAATGGCATGTATTGCCACGTGATATTAGTATTGCTGAGTTCGCTCCAATGCAGGGCTTCGGTGGAGTCTTCGAAATCGCAATAATAGGGTGTCTGGGCTGGCAGCTGTAAGGTTGTGAAGGTACCTCTTGTCAGCGACCATTCCGAGGTGTCCTGCCATGTGCCAGAACCACACAGACTGCGCACACGGTACTCGTAAGTAGTGCCTGGCACAAGGCTGTCAAGCAAGAACGGATTAGTTGTTGCGGTAATCAATGTGCCGGAGTCGGGGGCATATCCTTGAGGTCCGTATTCAATTTGCCATGATTCCGCTTCTCCGCGTTCTCTCCATGTTATTTCAGCCTGGGTAGTGGTAGCGTTTGTTGTTAGTAGCATGTCGGGTCGTTGACATTCGGGAGGGTATTCAATAGTGATTTCATCGAGATAAACACGAATATCATAATTATCATTTTGTACTTTTAGGGCAATGATTCTGCCTGTATCCGTATAGCTATTGAACGACACCTCGTATGTGGTGGGAGTAGTGGATAGGGTAATTGTGTCGATGGGTGTAATATTGTTGGATGTAGAATGACTTATTCCAACAATTATTTTGGGTGCTGGACTTAGGCATTCATTATAATTAACTGATGTGTTGTATTTAGCAGTAAAACGGGTTTGTAATGTTTGTGGTCTGTACAGACGCCCCAATCGAGGTAGATATACTGTAGAACTATTTCCAAGTAAAAGTGAAAATGTGCTATCGCCATTGGGTAGAGGGGTTTGTCTGACCCCGATGGACCCGTTTGAATGCCAGCATTGAGGGACTGTGTAACTGGTGTTGTTGAAATACCACATGCTGAAATCTTCGGTGTATGGCAATGAGGTAATATCGCTGCACGGCATGGTGAAAGTAATAGGCAGCGACCATGGGGAGGTGTCGTTGACTGTACAATAGGACCTGATGTACAAGTCGTATTTCAACGAATGGTTTAGTCCGAAAATAATGGTACTGTCAATCGGCACAAACATGCTGGTGCCGTTGCCATGGCTGAAACCGTGCAGACCGTATTCTAACTCGTACATTGTGGCACCCTCTACGGCATGCCAATACACCCCGACAGATGTGTTCGAGAGTATGGTGTCATACAAGCCGTATGGCTGTGGGCAGGATGGGGTGATGCCTACAACTATGTTGTCGATATAGGTAGGATTATAGCTTCCGTTTATACTTTTTAATACAATTCGTCCGGTAGAATAGGGATAGTTGTTAAAATTGACAGCAAACGACTCCCATTCATTTACCCTTCGGGTTCGAATAGTATCGATAGCCATATATGTGTTATCATGTGTTTTTACCATAACAACCAGAAAGTCCCCGTATATTTCACCCGACAGAGTAAGGTTGCCTATGGGTTCTGCTATTTCTGGAAGTATATAATACTGCAATCTTGAAAGCAATAATGCAGTGTGTTGGTGATAAAAAGGAGTTGAGAAATATTCTGATATCCAGCAATTGGAGCTAAAATGTTCGAAATCCTCGGTATAAGGAAGTTCAGTGATGGGGATGCAAGGCATTGGAACACTCACAGTATTGATAGTATTTTCGGAATTTGGTGCACATAATGGGGCTACCCTGAATGTGTATGTTATGCCATGTTCAGGATTGTGGAACGAATAGGTTGTGGCATGATAATTCGATTCCAAGAGTATCCAATCACTTGAGAGTCCTGATTCTGTGCTGTAATATATATTCCAAATGCTATCGGTGGCATCCGGTGTCCACTCTATGGTTATGCTGTCGTCTGTCGCTTCCCTTAATGTGACTATTGGAATTGTGCAATTTAAATATAAGTAAAAATCAAGTGTGGTGAAAGTTATTGTTTTGGGAGGTGTTGAAGTTCCTGATGTACCACAATCCGGACAGGATGCCGTGATAGTGACAGTGTAGGAGGTTTCACTTTCCAGATTGTACAGTAGTACGTGTTTCTTATGTGTAGTGTCAGAGGATACAAGCGTATTGTTGCTCGACAAGTAAGTGTTGACGATAAAGACACTGCTGTCGCATTGTGAGTTTGGTAGATATTCCCATGTGACAAGTGCACCATGGTCGGTTTTTTTTGAGCACCGAAGTTGGTATAGTTTCCCGCATGGAGGCACGATGTCGACCGACATATCGTTTATGTATACTTTTTCATTGCTGCTTTGAAGCTGGGTTTTTATTGTCAGGTATTCGTTTGGCTCGAGACTGTCCAGCCTCACATATACTTCATTTTCAGAAGTCTTTATTGGTAATTGCACGAAGGACCGGAAGCCACTGGTGTCGGTTGGGTCGCTTTTTGCTCCTATTTCTATTGGAATCGACAGGGTGTAGGTTCCAGAATGATAGTAATGAATACCCAGCATCAAATCGTTCGAGGCCACAAGGGCACTGTCTATCATGGGGAGCGATACATGTTGAAATAGGGAAGATGTATTCCCTTGCTTGATAAGAAGGTATTTGGAACCGTAAGAACTTGTGACGTAAATTGAATTATTGATGTCGGAAGTCCATGGATCTAGTCTGTGCCAACAAGGGATGAACAACGGACTGTTGGGAGTATAGCTGTTGAAATTCTCTGTATAGGGCAGGCTGTTTATAATGCAGCTGTCAGGCGGATCGGGACACAGTGTTTTAGACATCGACAATGGCTCGGCGATTTTTGCCTGCACCGATAATGACAGCAGGATATATACTATTGTGGATGTGAAAGCATTGATTTTCATGGTTTGATATGTTTTTTATATTGTTAATATATAAAGCAAAGATACGAAAAAAATATGAATCTGTGCAGTTTTTTTCAAGAGGTTTTGTCTTTTTGTCGATTTCGGCTTGGCTTGGTACATTGTTGAAGGGGGTGAAAACTTACTTTAGGTTGCTGGTTATTAGGGTCTGCAATGGTCTTGTCGTTTTGGTAGGGCAGTTGTTTTGGTGCTTTGCGGTAGATGTTGGTTCGCTCGTTCACCGTTTCTTCACCTTTAGTTCTCCCATATTTCTCCCATCCGCAATGGGAGAAATATGGGAGAAATATGGGAGAAGTAGCGAAGATGTAGCGAAGGTGCTTATAATGTTCGGATGAGGTAGATGACGAGCAGGTGGAGGGGATAGTAGACATAGAAGAAGTATTTTGCGAACAGACCTTTGACGAAGCCCCTCTTGCCATTGTACATGCTGAGGGGGATGAAGGCAAGGCCTGCTATCCAGCGACTTGGGAGGATGCAGCATCCTACCACGGCTTGGAGGACGGTGTTGTTGCGGAGGGCGTAGAGTGCAAGAATAAAGCCGTAGCCGATGCATCCGTAGTCTGCTCTGAGCAGTATGGACACTACGAGCAGGGAGATGAGCGATACGGTCATGCGGGTGGGACGTTTTTTGAAGTGTTCGAGGGCGCAGATGCCGAGGTAGCCGAGGAAGAGGGTGAAGAAGACGTTTTGGACGGGGTAGAGGAGGGTGCCGGAGTGTGCTATGTTCCAAGGTATTTCGGAGATGAGAGCGAAGAGGAAGAGGTTGCGTCCGTATTTTACTCGGTTGTGGGTGTGGCGGTAGCCCTCGACAAGGAGGAAGGCAAAGATGGGGAATGCCAGTCGTCCGAGCAGGCGCATGAGGGCGTAGGCGGTGATGGGGTGGCTGCCGAGGGTGAGGAGGGGTGTGTGGAACGAGGGATTGTGCCAAAAGAGCAGCCCGGCAGTGTGGTCGACGGTCATGAGGATGATGGCAAGCAGTTTAATGCAGCTGCCGTCGAGGATGTGCCAATGGCGGGAAAACCATTGCCGTTGGGCGGCATCGGGAGTTATTTTGGCTGCGATGTTGCCAAGGGTTGATTTGACCCGGGTTAAGGGGCTGTGTTGTTTTTCGGGGGCGGGGATGTCGGTCATGGGTAGGGGTGTGCTGTTTAGTCGCAGAGGACGTAGATGTCGTTGCGTGGGTTGATGAATAGGACGGGCAGTTTCATGGGGTTGCGGACGGTGCGGCGTTCTTGTGTTCCGGCAAACCATTCAACGACGTCGAGACTGCGGGTGTCGGTGGTGACGGAGATGAGGAGGTTGTGGCCTGTTTGGACGGCGGTGCGGCAGACGAGGGTTTCGGGAAAGAAGGCTCGGCCTTGTACGGCAAGGCTGTTGTAGGTGACGTTGAGCCCGGAAAAGAATTTGTCCATGAAGAGGACGTTGTTGTGCCATTTGTTGTGGAGGCCGGGGTCGGTGTAGGGGAAATGGAGCATGGTGAGTCGGCTTCGGTTGAAGCGGGCGAAATATGAGGCCCAAATGAGTTTTTCTTTGCTTTCTTTGTGGAAGTCGATGCCGAAGGCTACGTTGCTGTAGGGGGTGTGGTCGGAGAGCGGGGTTTGGACGGTGAGGTAGGCTATTTTGCATTGTGAGAAGAGGTGCAGCACTTGGTTGGGATGGGTGGTGGAGAAGGGGCGTGCGTGGGGGTTGACACCTGCCACGGCCACGACGCCGTTGAGGAGTGTGGGGAGGGCGTTGATGATTTCTTTGGTGTTGCCTTTGAGGGCGGCGTGGGCGGGATGGAGGTCGGGGTGTGCGGCTTCGATTTGGAGGAGTGTTTTCTCGACGCTGGCAATGGTCGGTAGGTGTCGGCGGCGGTCTTCAATGTAGAGGAGGATGAGCCCTTTTTTTAGTATCCGTGCCAGTTGGCAGGCATGGGATACTACGGCTTGGGTCATGGAAAGGTCGGCGAGGTAGGCTATGACGAATTGGTCTTTCATCGTATTATTGTGATGTCGCCTTTAAGGGTGTTTTTAAGGCCTGCTTCGCAGCTGATGCGACAGGTGTAGGTATAGACTCCGGGCATACACCAGTTGTCGTTGTAGCGTCCGTCCCAGCAGTCGTTGATGTCGTGGGTTTCGAATACTTTTTCGCCCCAGCGGGTGTAGATGGCAAGGTAGAAGTCGGTGATGAATTTGCCTTTGAAACAAAGGCGGTCGTTGATGCCGTCGCCATTGGGCGAGAAGGTGTTAGGTATGAAGACGTTGGGTCGGCCGCAGATGACTTCGGTGCAGTGGATGGGTATGGTGCCGGTCCAGGAGCATCCGAGTGAGTCGGTGACGGTGACGGTGTAGAGGGTGAGGGTGTCGGTCGGGGTGGCAAGGGGGTCGGTGGAGGTGGGTCGGTCGAGGGTGTTGGGGTGTGACCAGGAGTAGCGTGCTCCGGGGTGAGGTGTTACATGGAGGTGGGTGCTTTGGGAGAGGAGGATGAAGGTGTCGTCGGCCCAGACGCGGAGGTGTAGGAGCGCGGTGTCGCGTGTGATGACGGTGGTGTCGTAGTAGGGGCATCCGGCGGTGTCGTGAAGGAGGATGGTGTAGGTGCCGTCGCAGAGGCTGTCGATGATGGTGTCGCCGATTGGGTGGTTGGGGAGTGAGTAGGTGAGGTGGATGTAGGCGTTGCAGTCTGTGCCGCAGATGAGGTTGAGGGCTTCTTTTTCGATGGTCATGACGGGTGGGTCAGAGATGGTGAAGTTTTTTTCTATGCGGCATCCGTGGCTTTCAATGACAAGGGTGTGGGTGCGGTTGTCGGCACTGAGGCCGGTGAGGATAGAGTCGCCTTCGACACCGTCCCAGAAGTAGCGTGCATCGTCGGTGGCTGAGGCGGGTACGACGGCAATGGCTTGTCCGTTGTTGCCTCCCGGGCAGGTGGGGGAAATGGTGAGGAGGGTGTCGAGCAGGTGGAGGAATATGACGTTGAAGGTGTCGGTTTCGCTACATCCGTCGAGGGCGGTGATGAGTAGGATGTAGGTGCCTTCGGTGGTGACGTAGGGATTGGCGATGGTGCTGTCGGAGACATTGCCCTGAATCCACTGGTAGGTGCATCCGAGCATGGGATGATGTCCGATTTGGACGGGTGTGCCGTCGCAGGAGGCTTGTTCGGTTTGTGTTTGGCCTTGGTCGCTGAGTACGCGAATGGTGTATTCGGTGGTGTCGCTCATTTTGCACCCTTCATTGAGCAGCGCAACGAGGCGTACGCGATAGGTGCCGGGCTGGCTGTAGGTGTGATGGGGGTTGCGTTGGTTGGAGAAGGTGCCGTCGCCGAAGGCCCAGAGGAAGGCTGAACCGCGGCCGGTGTTGATGAAGTTGACGGTGTAGGGGGCGCAGCCGACGGGTGGTGCCACGAAGTCGGCTACGGGGAAGTCGTTGTGGATGTTGAGGCGGAAGAGGGCGTTGTTGCAGTTGTTGCTGTTGTTGTGGTTGGACCAGGCGTTGGGTGTGGTGGGGAATTCGTCGTTGTTGTAGCAACTGGCGCAGACGCTTTGGTAGAGTGTGGCCATTTTGTCGAAGCGGCTGGTGCCACCGTCGACATGGTCGTATCCACCATTGGAGTGGTCGCCGTGCAGTTCGCCGAAGAAGGTGGCAAAGTCGAGCTGCGAAGCATCGGCGTCCATGCTCATGATGTAGAAGTCTTGACCGTCGGTGGTGCCTTGGATGGCGTCGGAGGTAACCTCCATGCCAGTGGTGCCGGCTTGGTTCCAGGTGTATCCGTTGCCTACAAAGTCACGCCCCCAACCAGAGATGTAGACTCGGTTGCAGATGTCGGCGGCGAAGGCTGTGGGTGAGAGGTTGGGACGGCCTTGGGGGGTGCCGAAGACGGTGGACCATTGGAGACTGTCGAGGTTGGGGTGAATACGGGCCAGAAGCATTCCGCTGCCGGGTACGTTGTAGGTGGCGTTGTGGATTAGGGTGTTGCCGGTGGCTTTGGTTTGGCCGAAGAGGAATACTTCGTTGTGCTTGCCGGCACGGACAAAGTAGATTTGGTCGTATCGGTCGGAACCATAGAAGGAGCTGGCCATCAAGTGGTCGCCGTTGTATGATATTTTGGATACAAAGCCATCGGCTGAGCCGCCGCCGTAGTTGGGTTGTATTGTGCCGGAGGTGGTGGGGAAGTCATGCGAATTGGTGCCGCCACATACAAGCAGGTTGTAATTGGTGTCGACATCGATGGAGTAGACGGCGTCGTCGTGGCTGCCGCCGAGGTAGGTGCTCCAGATTAGGTGACGGAGGTTATAGTCAATTTTCAGAACGATGCCATTCTGACCGAAGGAGGGCAGGGGAAAACAACTGCCGGGAGTGGTGGGGAAGTTGGATGAGAAGGTGGTGCTGCCGATGTAGACGTTGTTGAGGTCGTCGGTAATGAGTTCGCCGCGTGCCCCGTCGCCGTAGTTGAAGTAGAGCGAATCGTTGCCGAGCATGAGTATTCGGTTTCGGTTGTAGTGGGTGCGGTAGTTGAGACCGTCGTTGGCAGAGCCTCCGATAAAGGTGGAGGCTTGGAGTTGGGTGCCGTCGCTGCTGAAACGACATACGAAGATGTCGCTTCCGTTGGGGAAGTGGATTGTTGTGGAGCCTTCGAAGGCCAGAGAGTCGCCACCGTTGAAAGAGGTGTCAAAGGCATTGGGGGTGACGGGGAAATTGTCGGAGCCTGTGGTGCCGAAGATGACCAATTCGTCGAAGGTGTTTACGTACATGGAGTGCGGCATGTCGGCAAGCCTTCCTCCGAGATATGTGGCGAAGAGGCATTGTGTGCCAGAGGTGTCGAATTTGAAGATGCCGATGTCGGCATTGCCGTTGGAGGTGCCGTCGTAGGCTCCGAGTGAAACGGGGTAGCCTATGCCGAAGACAAGGCCTGCAGTATAGGTGTTTTTGTAGGCATCGTAGGTGGCGGTGGTGCCCCAGTTGTCGGCGGTGGAGCCTGTGTAGGTGGAGAAATGGAGGATGGGGTCGATGATTAGCTGTAGGGTGGAGTCGTAGCTGCCAATGTCGAAGTGGATTGTGTTGCCGCGGAGTTTGTAGCGGGACTCTATGGTGCAGCGGCCGGTGTCGGTTTCTTGGTAGGCATAGGGTTTGAGTTCGACTATTTCGCCTACGGATGTGCGGATGATGAGATTACCGTTGCTGAGGTATAGTTTATCGGCTCCTTCATATTGGAGAGAGATGGTATCGGGGCTGGTGCCGGGAGACAGGTAGAAGTTGGTTTTGACTGCGTGTTGAGCGACATGGATGTCCATGTCGATGCCGGGGTAGAGGTTGGAGTAGTAGACTGTTTGGTAGTGACTGAGATGTGAGACCCATTTGTTGGGGTCGTTTCCATAGTAGTAGTTGTCGTATCCAGCGTTGGGGTCGATGTCCATGCCTGAAACAATGACGTTGGGATTGGAACCTACGAAATGCATTTTGTAGGCGTGCATGTTTTGGCTGACTGTGTGGTGGAAGTGTTCGTCGTGTGTATGGGGTGGATTGGACTGGCGCAGGGCAATGGTAAGGCAGGCGTTTTCGGCGAAAAGAGCTGCATTGTGCATCTGTGCTTTGAAGAGGAAGGGTTGATCCCATTGGCCGTGGTTGGCAATGAAGTAGGAGGGGGAGCCTGTGCCGAGGGTGTCGCGATGGTGTGGTGCGGCTGTGACAGAGGTAAAAGACAGGAAAAGCACTAAAAGGGTGCCCGAAAGGACACCCTTATAACTTTTGTTAAAAAGTGCGTTATTTAAGTACTTCGATAACACCGTTATGCTCTACATTGCCTTTGTAACCTTTGCCGCTGAAGCGATAGAAGTAGGTGCCTGCAGGGATGTTGTTTTTTGCCGGATCCCAGAATTGGTCGGTGCTGGAGATGTTGGATGCATGGAACACACGGGAACCCCATTTGTCGTAAATGTCGAGAGTGTTGATGGGGTAGGCAAGTCCTTCCACAAGGTTTTCGATGATAAAGCGGTCGTTGATGCCGTCGCCGTTGGGAGTGACAACGGAGGGGAATTTGAGTTGGTCGTTGATGATGACAATGGTGTTCTCGATGGTGTCGGTGCATTGGATGAGCCGACCGCTGGGACCGCGGTTGTCGGTACGTGCAATGAGCCGCACGGTGTAGGAACCAGAGATGTCGTTTTCGGAACCTTGGGTAGTCCATTCGAAAGTTGGGCTGGGTTCAATGATGGTGTGGTAGGATTCGGGATTGTTTTTATCGTATTGGATTTCCCAGAAGTATTTGTTGGTTCCGTTGTCGGGGGAGGTGTTGTTAATCAGTGAGACACTGGGATGAGAGACATTGGGGAATACAGGATCCCATGCAAAGGAGGCTTGGGGGTTGGGGTGGACGGTGATGAGATTGGAGTAGATGAGGGAGTCTTTGCATCCTTTATCGCTTTCGACATAGTATTTAAGGTCGTAGGTGCCTGCGGAGAAGGAGTGGCTCGGGTTTTTGAGTGTGGAGTAGGTGCCATCGCCAAATACCCAGCGATATTTATAGCCGTACTTGGTGGTGTTGTCGATGTTGATAGTGAAGGGTTCGCATCCTTCGAGCGGGTAGAGACCGGGGTCGAAACTGGGAACGGGCTGTTCGTTGATATCGACAATAATTGTGTCGCGTGCGGGACAGGAGATTTCCAGTTCAGGAATGCGGTTGATGGCTTGTACTACATAGGTGGTGGGTTTGTATATTCCGCCAATGGTTTTGATGGTGCTGGTTGTATCGCCAGTGGGTTCCCAGATGAATGATGAGTAGGATGGGTCGGTGTGGGAGTCGGAAGCATCGAGAGTGATGGTATTGACACCGCAGAGGATGGTGTCGTTGCCCAGGTGAGGAGTTGGGGTGAAGAGAGTGGAGACGTGGGTAAGGGTGTCCCAGCGGCAGCCAAATTCATCATAGATATGGAGGAGAACATTGAATGTGCCGGAGGTGTCGGGAGACTTGATGTAGGCGATAGAGGGGTCGTTGACTTTTTTGTTGATTTGCAGACCACGGTAAACACCATCGCGGAAGTCGGTCTGGTAGTTGGTGTCGGGGTGCCAGACTACGGAGTCGATGCCGACTTGGTATTGGCAGCCGCCGCCGGCGCTAACGCCGCAGATGTCCATACCCCAACTGAATACCCAGCCATTATCGATTTTCCATTTGTCGCAGAGCTGGACTCTCCAGGTACCATTGAGGGGACAACCTATCAACTGAGAGAAGTTGTGGGCAGGAGTGTAGTAGTTCGTCATGTTGTAGTAGTCGCTGGAGTCTTTCGTTCTGCACGATACGGGACCACCGTGTTGTCCTGCCTTATAATATCCAGGAGGTATGGGGGCTTGGTTGTATTCGAAATTGCTAACGAAATCTGATGCACCGAGACCGGTGTTGACGGGTTTGGGTGTGATGTCGGCGGGGGAACCATCGACAAGAGTGTAGTTTTCGTTGAGAGAGAAGCAGTAATTGAATCCGAGACCATAGGGGTTGCGAGCGGTGTCACATTCGTCGTCATTGTCTATATGGTCAGCTTTTCCGTCTTGACCATCAATAAGATATGGGACTCCGGTATAGGTACCGCCACCGCCACCTGTTCCTGGGATATAATCAGGTGGATTATTACGGGAGTCTTTGTATTTGAGGATGGCTCGTCCGGGACTGTTTGCGTCGTTTTCATCCCAAATGGGACAACAGATGGCAAGGGAGTAGTCTTCCATGAAAGAGTGTTCGTATTTGATGCAGATGGAGCAAATATCGGCAGCAGAATTAACCTTTCTTCCTCCAAACTCGGTGAATGTAACGTCAGCATAATAACAGTCGGTACCACATTTATCTCCGTCAGGGATAAATTTTCGAACTTGATTGATTTTTGCTTTACGGGTGGACTGTTCAATCTTTTTGAGTGTCAAGGTTCCGTTGTCACCATCGTAACCTACGCTTACACGCAGGGAGTCGGCGCTGCAAACAGGAGTGAGGTCGTAAATTGTCTTAATGGGGTTTTGTGCAATGCGTACTTGAATTTTTGTCTCGTTCCTGGATTGGCATCCGTGCATGTCTTCGAGCGTGAGGACAACATCGTAGCAGTCAACATCGTGGAATTTGGTGCAGAGGGGAGTTGTGGCACCGATTTCGTAAAGTGAGTCTACCATAAATTCCCATTTGAACATTGTAGAGGTGTCATGAGGAGTGTACCATCCCGTATAGTTGGTGTAGGTTCCGTGAGAATGGAAAATGATACCCTGCCCTTTGCAAAGGAAGGCACCTTTAACCCAACCCATAGTATCTACGCGAATGATGCTGTCGGTTTTGATGATGGTGTCGCGTGTAGAAATGGTGAAGGTAGTATGGGTACTATCATCCCAGATGGTATCTGTTAACGTAGCGTTTTCCATGTAGAAAGTGGTATCGAAAGCATCGGGGACAAGTTTTGTGGTGTGTCTTGAGATGACACGACCGTTTTTGTCGGTGCGTTCATAGATGCTGTCGATAGTGGCGATGACATTTTCGCAAGCTTTAGCGCATCTGAAAGAGAGGTGGAAACCTAAGTTGTGTTTGGTGGTGTCGTAGGTTGTTTTGAATCGAACGGTCAGAAGACCTTCGGTATTATTGGGACCGATAGAGAACAGTGTACCCGTTCGGCTTGCATAGCAATTGTTTAGTATAAGCAGAGGAGTGGCATGGATGTTGCCGCCATCATAGATAAATAGGGTGTCGTTGCAGTCGATGTCGTATGATTCAAGGGATACAGACAGGTGATAGTTGGAGTCACCATCGACAGGATTACATGTGCCGCCTACAACAATGTAGTAATCGTGGCCGCCAACGTATTCGCCAGTGGTGCCGGGTTCGCCGGGTCCGCCATCGTCATACAGATAGACTGGTTGAGGATCGAGACCATCGATGGTGTCACCGCTATTTTCAGCGTTAAGAGTTACTTGGGTAACACCACCAATCTGTGCATACAGCTGTAGACTTCCTGTAAAGCACATTAATGCTATTATTATAAATAACTTTTTCATGATATATGGGAATTGTGGTTACTGAATAAAATGAATTGCATTGAGATGTTATTCCTTATCGGAGGATTGTTTTGGTTGGTCGGAGCGTACGCGGGTGTCGTAATACGAGCGGAGGGCAAGGTATCTTTTTTGTCCGCTAATTCTAAAGTATACGGTTTCACCCATGTCGTCTTTTTGAAAACGGTCGAAATCGAATTCATAGTAGCTCAGAGTTTCAAGGTCGACGGAGTAGTTTGCGCTTGGGTGTTGTTTGGTCAGTTTGTTTGTGAGTTCAGAGAATGAGTACACTTTTGCATTGGCTGGTATATTATCGCAAAGATAGAATGCACTGTATGAAAAAGCGCACCGCCATTCAGCTTTCTCTTGGGGGTATTCATCGGAGCTATAACCGTTTAAAATAAAGTAGGGCCGTAGAATCGCTTCGCAATTCTGGGCTTTTAAATTCCCGTTTATGCACAAGGTTAAACAGAATAGTGCAAAAATTACAATTTTCTTCATGACTAATTATTTTTTATTATTTGCTTTTTATGCGCGTTTTTCTCCGCGTTTTACCTTATAGAGTCAAAAGGTGCATTTTTGATACCCCCCCAACTATAATATTTAACTTTTTTTATGATTTTTTCTGTATGCTGTTGACTAAGGCCATGAGGAATCCAAGTACTAAAAAGCCTCCGGGTGCCAGGATGAAGAGCAACATTCCATCGTTGCCTCCAATGAGACTATGGCCAAAAACCGAGCCTCCGCCTAACAATTCGCGTACCAGACCGACCAGGGTTAATGCCCAGGTGAAACCGAGCCCCATGAAAAGTCCGTCAAGCAGAGAATGCCAGACATTGTTTTTGGAAGCAAATGCCTCGGCACGTCCCAGAACGACGCAGTTTACGACAATCAGAGGAATGAAGAGACCCAGAGTGTCGTAAAGGTCGGGGAGGTAAGCTTGCATGACCAATTGTACGATGGTGACGAAAGTGGCTATGACAACGATGAAGGCGGGAATGCGGACTTTGTCGGGTATAACCGACTTGAGCAGGGAGATGACAATGTTTGACATCGTCAGGACAAAAGCTGTCGCCAAACCCATACACATACCGTTCACTGCCGATGTTGTGGTGGCCAGGGTAGGGCACATGCCCAAAACCAATACCCATGTTGGATTCTCTTTAATGAGTCCGTTTTTAATAATATCAGAGGCTTTCATTATTCGTTTCCTCCTTTCTGGAATATGTTATAAGCGTTGTTAATGAGTTCACAGAATGCACGTGATGTGATGGTGGAACCGCTGATGGCATCCACTGACCCACCGTCTTTTTTCACTTTGAGTTCGGTTGAGGGGTTCATTCCGATGACATCACCTTTATTTCCTTTTTGGAACCATTCGCCTGCTTTGGCTCCCAAACCTGGGGTCTCAGCAGTTTGCAGGATTTGGTATCCAGTGATGTTTCCTTCGGTATCGAATCCGACCATGGCTCCTAAATGGCCGCCAAAGCCTTTTTCCGAGCCTGCCTCGATGGCCATTCCGACCAGGTTGCCGTCAGAGCCATAGGCTTTGGTACATGCAATTCCGTCTATATCGGTTTCTTCTATCTTGTCGAAAGCAGGGAGAACAGCTTTCACGGCAGCTTCTTTCTTTGCTTTTTGTGCCTCGGCAATGGGGGCGGCAGTAATGTAACTGACAAATGCCAGTGCTGCTGCTGCCACCACAGCAATCATGGTAAGCGACAGAAGCATGTTTATCAATGTTGATTGAGCTTTCTTTGCCATAATTATTCGTTTTTAATTTAATATGTTTAACAAGCAAAGCGTTTGGGTTTGCACCAGCGGTTGATAAGGGGGGTGACGGAGTTCATCAGAAGGATGGCAAAAGAGACACCTTCGGGATAAGCACCCCAGTTGCGGATGATGATGGTGAGGAGTCCGCATCCAACACCAAAAATCAATTGTCCGCTTTTTGCCATGGGCGAAGTGACCATGTCGGTGGCCATGAAACATGCTCCTAACATGATACCGCCGGTAAGGATGGTTGTGACAGGGTCGATATACATAGTCGGGTCGGCCAGCCACAGGATTCCGCTGAAGATAAATGCTGTGCCAATAAAGGCAACAGGAATGTGCCATGTGATAACTTTGCGGCAAAGGAGGTAAATGGCACCGATTAAGATGGCAATGGCACTCACCTCACCTAACGATCCACCCATGTGACCGAGAAATATTTCAGTAAGAGACGGCAGGTTGTTGGCATCGATGACGCTTTGGATAGTGGCTCCTTCGTGTGAGAGACCCTCTTTGATGATGCCCAGCGGGGTGGGGCCGCTCACAGTATCGATACTCATTGGGAACCATTTCCCCACAGTAGGCCATGTGGTCATTTGGACGGGGAAAGAAATAAGCATAAATACACGGCCGACCAAAGCGGGGTTGAACGGGTTTTTCCCTAATCCGCCAAAAGTCATTTTGCCTACACCGATAGCCACCAAGGCTCCTATTGCCACAAGCCATATCATATCGGCAGTGGCTGGAACATTGAAGGCAAGAAGCAGACCTGTTACTACTGCAGAACCATCGCAAACGGTGGAGGGCGTTTTTAGAATGAATTTTTCAATAAGCCATTGAAACAGACAGCAACATGCTACTGAAACAATACTAATAAGCAGGGCGTTGAGACCAAAGTAGGCAATGCCGGTGAGAAGCATGGGTACCAAGGCCAGATTTACACGCCACATGATTTTTTTTGTGGATTCGTCGCTGTGTACGTGCGGTGAACCGGATATTTTCAATAGATTCATATTATTATCCTTAATATATTAATAAATCATATTTTTATTTTTTAGCGGCCATCATGGCACGTACTTTGGCTTTGCCAAGACGAATTTCGTCGGTAAGAGGCTTGTTGGCGGGACAACTGAAGAAGCAGCATCCACACTCGATGCAGTCCAAAATATTGTGACTCTGAGCCTCTTCGATGCGATTGTTTTTCACAAGGGCGGAGAAGAGATATGGCTCAAGCCCCATGGGACAGGCGTTCATGCATTTGCCACATCTTATACAGTTACTTTCTGGTCTGCGGCGAGATTCCGATTCGTCCATTACCAATACGCTGCTGGCTCCTTTTGTAGTGGGTGCATCAAGGTTGCTGATGGCTTTGCCCATCATTGTACCACCACTGATTACTTTGCCAGTGTTGGATGGCAATTCACCCAAGGCATGTTTGATGATATCGTTATAAGTGATACCAATACGGCATTGATAGTTGTGTTGGCTCGGCAGTTTCTTTCCAGTAACGGTCAGTATGTTTTCAATAAGAGGTTTGTTTTTCTGAATGGCTTCGTATACGGCAAAAGTTGTGCCGATGTTACTCACAACGCAACCCACGTCAATGGGTAATTTCCCGCTGGGTACTTTCCTCCCAGTAATGGAATTAATGAGTTGTTTTTCCGCTCCCTGCGGGTATTTTACCACAAGCGGTTCCACGATAATGCCCTCAAAGTTCTTTGCCATTTCAGACATTACACGGATGGGTTCGGGCTTGTTGCTTTCAATGCCGATATAGGCGTTGGGAACGCCCAGGGCTTTGCGGAGAATGCTCACACCGATGCATATTTCTTCGGCATGTTCCATCATCACGCGGTGGTCGGATGTGAGATAGGGTTCACATTCTGCAGCGTTAATAATAAGGTATTCTGCTTTCTTGCCTTCGGGAACGCTGTATTTGATATGAGCAGGGAAGGTGGCGCCACCTAATCCCACAATGCCCATTTCTTTCAGTTTGGCCACAATCTCCTTGGGTTCGAGCGAACAGTCTCGCTTGATGTCGGGTGTACGATCGATGGTTTCCATCCATTCGTCACCTTCCACGTCTATGTATATGGCTGTTTTGGGCAGGCCAACCATATCTTTACAGACATCTATTTTGTTCACAGTCCCACTAACAGGAGAGTGAATGTTGGCGCACATAAATGCTTGTGCTTCGGCAATAAGTTGGCCAACTTTTACCTTGTCACCTTTTGCTACAATGGGGGTGGCCGGAGCACCGAGGTGCTGATTCATTAACACAGCCACCTGTTTGGGCAGAGGCATTTGCTCAATGGCGGCATTGGTTGATATTTTATTTTCTTCGGGGTGTACACCACCCATTTTGAAAGTCTTCATCTTCTATAAATAGTATTAATACGGACGATAGAAATTCTTTTAATAGGTCGGATTAATATTGACGGGTTCTTTAGCTGTTTCTGGTGCCTTTGTTTCTATAGGCTCTTTCACTGCAGTGGAATCAGCTGGTTCCTTTTTGGGGGGAAGAGGAGGAAAGTTGACAGCGTGAATGGCACCCGTAGGACATTCCGCAACGCATTTGCGACAGAGACGGCATAGATTGAAGTCAATGTAGGCTAAATTGTTTTCCACTTTTATTGCACCGAAAGGACAAGTCTTTTCGCATTTTCCACAACCGATGCAAGCGGCGGAACACCATTTGCGTGCCACAGCACCCTTTTCTTTATTGCGGCAGGCGACGTACACCCTACGATTTTTAATGCCCTTTTTGCGAAGCTCTATTATGCCGCGTGGACATGTTTTGACACAAGCTCCGCAGGCGGTACATTTTTCTTCGTCCACCACTGGCAACCCTGTTTCCGGATCCATGCTTAAGGCTCCGAATTGGCATGCCTTAACACAGTTGCCCAGGCCAAGGCATCCAAAGGTACAACCGCTTTCGCCAGCATAAACGCTGTTGGCAAAAGCACAGTCGGCTAACCCGTCAAAGTTATTCTTCGACACAGCGTTTCCGCAACTTCCGTTGCAGCGCACAACAGCAACCATGGGGTCGGAAACTTCAGGTGTGCATCCGAGCAGTTCGGCGACTTTTTTTGCAACCTCTTCACCGCCGGCAGGACATTTCAGCCCGTCCATGTTTCCTTGCTTGACAAAGGCCTCGGCCATGGCACGACATCCGGCCTTTCCACAGCCGCCACAGTTTGCTCCCGGGAGCACTTCTGCAATCTCGTCGATAAGCGGATCTTCTAAAACTTTGAACTTTTGGGCGACAAAATACAGTACTATGGCAAAGATAACACCTATTAGGCCTAATACCAATACTGCAGTCAAAATCATGTTAGTCATTGTTTTATTAGTGTTTTTTTTGTTTCTTTTTTATGATGTATTCAAATTGCAAATTTACGTTTTTTTTTCGTTTCAACAATCTTTATTGTTATTTTTTTATAAAAAGTTTTTAACTGTTTTGTGACAGAATCAATCTGATATGTTTTAATATATGTTGTAAGCTTTTGTTTTATAGTTAAATATATGTGTATTTTTGTTCTTTCTCTTTTTGGGCAAAAAAAGAAAAAAACTCATCTGGAGGGTTGTTTTTTATTCTTTTATCGTGGCGTCTTTTTCTCAGCTGACGCAATCGAATTGCAACATGCACTTCTTCATCTGTCGGGACGCACTCCGTTGCCACACATAATCACCGCATTTCGTATGGTGTTATTCATATCACACCCTTTTGGGGTGATTAGTAGAAATCGCCTTTTTTTTATTCCAAGTCGGTTATTGGATTGTACCCTTTTGTCCCTACCGGGTAGCATGATACTCCGCAACGTTTTTCGGCTTCATGACAACCGTTTTGGGTTCACCCCTGACACTAACCCAAATAACCGATTAAGGTTAGTGGCAAGGTTGCTTATGGGGCATCGTTTCGTCATCAGTTGTCTTGTACTTCTATAATCATTGGATACAGAAGTCATAGATATGTAATAGATATGTGATGGAGAAGTAATAGTTATGTGACGAAAAACCTAATGACCGATTGGGGTTTATTGGTTGTATTAAATGAAAGTTTGCATTTTTGCAATGTCAAATGATAAAAAAAAATTCAAGAAATAGACATGAATTGATGCATTAAAGATGATTAAGGAATGAAATATAATTTTTTTTACAAGTAATATAATTTAGTGAGGATAAGGATAGAACAAAATAACATTGGTTATTATTTCAAAAAAAAAGATGGAAAAAGTTGTAATTCAAAAAAAAATGTGTACTTTTGTAGTGTGAATTATTATGGTTTCTTAAATTTTAAATAGATAGTTATGAGTAAAATACTTGTTGGATTTGATTTTTCTACCGGGTCGGCTTATGCTGTTGATTTCTCCATCGATATAGCAAACCGATTCCAGCAGGATTTGCGACTTGTATATGTTAAAGAAAAAGACCAAGACGAGGGACCAATTCGTGAGGAAATCGAACGCCGTAATGCGGGCGTGGCTCATTTGTTGAAAGGAATCAAGATGGACTATGTCATCCGAGAGGGCAAGGTTTCGCATGAGATATGCGAACAGGCTAAAGAGGATGATGCGTTCTTGATAGTTGTGGGAACCCATGGTATGTCAGGGTTTGAGAAGAATTGGATTGGACGTAATACTTATCGCACGATTGCTGCCTCTCCCTATCCTGTGCTAACCATTAGGGAGGATTTCGATTTTAGCAAGTCGTTGGATAACATCGTAGTTCCTTTGGATAGCTCGCCTGATACACGTCAGAAGATTGCCGCAGCTGCAAATTTTGCGAAAGCGTTTGGCTCTGAGTTGCACATTTTGGGTTTGTATACTTCGGAAAACAAGTCTATTAAAAACATTGTTGACGGATACGTCAATCAGGTTGACAATTACCTCACCAAGTCTGAAGTAAAACATAGCACAAGATGCGTCAGCGTACCTAAAAACCTTACGTTGACCACGCTTGAATATGCAGACTCAATCAATGCTGATATGATTGTCATCATGACTGAGCAGGAATCATCTTTGACAAGTTTCCTGCTTGGTACATATGCACAACAGATGCTCACGCTTTCAAAATGTCCTGTGCTCTCTATTCGACCCGAAGAGGTCAATATGCTAAGATAGTTCAGCGACTTTTACATGCGAAAAGCAGCAATATGGTTCCTCTTTAATGGGCGTAGTTGTCCTGCTATTTTCATTGTTTAATAGAATAGAGTAGATTACTTATTATGAAGAAGATATTCTTGTTTTCCATGCTCACATTGATATGTGTAATGGCAGCAGCACAGACATATCGTCCACATGGTAGTAACCGAAGCAAAGGGCATATTGAGATTAAGGGCGATGTGGCTGTAAGTCAATTGGTGCAGAAACATATCGAGCTTAACGAGCGTGTACGTACCATTCCGGGCTATCGTATTCAGGTGGCTTCACTTTCGGGCACGGCCTCCAAGAATCGAGCTTTCGAAATGAAAGACCGCATACGCGAAGCTTACCCGGGAGTGGAAGCTTATGTGGTGTTTGACGAACCTAATTTTAAAGTGAAAGTGGGTGATTTCAGAACTCGTTTGGATGCTTATGTCTTTTTGCAGAAAATCCGTGTGGATTTTCCTGGCACAATCATCCGCGACAATATCTATCCCACTCAGATTGATTGGGACGAAATGGTTCCTGAGACAGAAGATGACATTTAGAGCATATATCTAAAAAAAAACAAAGGTCTTGATGTTTTCGTCAAGACCTTTTTGTTTAGTAGCGGGAATCAGACTTGAACTGATGACCTCCGGGTTATGAATCCAGCGCTCTAACCAGCTGAGCTATCCCGCCATCTTTTTTCTCAAAAGCGGATGCAAAAGTACTAACTTTTTGCGACATGACAAAATTTTTTTGAAAATATTTTTTATACATACTATAAATGAATTTTTTACGTTTTGAATAAAAACAATTTTTAACGGCAAATGGCTACTGAAGACAAGAGATTATACAGCAATTTCGACTATGAAACTGCACTAAATGTACAGGAAGGCGTGAAACAGCCTGAACAAGTGAGTAATAGCTATCTTGAGCGTATGCGTGCGCGACGTCGTGAAGAGCCCTCTGTTGAAGAAATGGTGGGGGGGATACTGCACGGAGAACGCACCATGCTGAGCCGTGCTATCACCTTGGTGGAGAGTTCGCTTCATTCCCATCAGCAGAAAGCCCAGCAGGTAATAGAACGTTGTCTGCCCTATTCTGGCAAGTCGGTGCGTCTGGGAATAACGGGTGTCCCCGGTGCCGGAAAAAGCACCATAATTGAAGCATTAGGCAAGTATCTTACTGCCCACAACCATAAGGTGGCGGTGCTGGCCATCGACCCCAGTAGCGAGCGTAGCAAAGGCAGTATTTTGGGCGATAAAACCAGAATGGAGGAATTGTCTGTCGACCCCAATGCTTTCATACGGCCTTCCCCTTCGGCAGGGTCTCTCGGAGGTGTGGCTCGTAAAACCCGAGAAATTATCGTGTTGTGCGAGGCTGCGGGTTTCGATGTCGTTATTGTTGAAACTGTGGGTGTGGGTCAGTCAGAAGTGGCCGCACATTCTATGGTCGACTTTTTTCTGCTCCTTCAATTGGCCAACACGGGTGATGAATTGCAGGGTATAAAGCGCGGAATCATGGAAATGGCAGACATGATAGCCATAAACAAATGCGACATCGACCAAACCAAGGCCGAACTTGCCGCTACCCAGTTCCGCAATGCGCTGCATCTTTTCCCCATGCCAGAATCGCATTGGATGGTGAAGGTAATGCTTTGCTCTGCCTATACCCATCAGGGAGTGCAGGAGTTGTGGAACAATGTGATGGAGTATGTTACGTTCACCAAGACCAACGGCTATTTCTATCACAAGCGCCAGCAACAGAATTTACGTATTCTTAGTGAGACCATTGAGAATGGTCTTCGCGACCGTTTCTATAACGCTCCCGGTATGGAGCAGCGTATCGCACAGGTGAGTCAGGATATTCTGGAGAACAAGATAAGTGCCTATGCTGCCGCCGACATGCTCCTTGATAGTAATAGATAGCATGATATACCTGCATATCCCTTTCTGTCACCGCAAATGTACCTACTGCGCTTTCTATTCCGTCGTTACTTCCAGCGACAAGCAGGCCTATGTCGATGCGCTTTGTAGCGAATTGGCTATGCGTCGGCATGAGGTGTGCCATCCTGTACGGACAGTCTATTTCGGCGGGGGCACGCCCACGGTGCTTACCATAGGGCAGCTTGGACAGATAGTGGAGACAATACGCTTGTATTACGATGTCTCGGCCATAGAGGAAGCCACTCTTGAGGCCAACCCCGAGGACCTGACGCAGGAATACTTGAAAGGTCTCAAATCATTGGGCTTTTTCAACCGCATCAGCATCGGTGTGCAGTCGTTCCACGATAGCGATTTGAAACTGCTCAACCGGCGGCATAGTGCTCACCAAGCTGTAGAGGCGGTAAAGGAAGCATTTGTTGCGGGTTTCGGCAACATCAGTATTGATTTGATATATGGCTTGCCACGTCAGAGTGTGGAGCAATGGCGGGAGAACTTAAGGCAGGTGGAGCGTTTGCCGGTCAGTCACCTCTCGGCGTACGCCCTCTCGGTGGAGCCGGGAACAATGCTGTGGTCTCAGGTGGAGCAGGGGCGTGTGGTGGTAGCCGATGAAGAAGAGTCGCTGCAACATTATGAGACCTTGATAGAATGGTCGTCCAAAACAGGGTTCGGTCAGTATGAGATTTCCAGCTTCTGCAAGCAGGGGTTCAAATCGAGGCACAACAGCCGTTATTGGGATTATACTCCTTACCTTGGCGTGGGAGCGGCCGCTCACTCGTTCGATGGACATAGTCGTCGGTGGAATGTGCCGGATGTGAGGAAATATGTTGCAAGTGTTGTGAATGGAGCCATAGATTTTCAGAAAGAGGACCTTGACGAAAACGATGCTTATAACGAGTATGTTATGACGGCTCTCCGTACCACCGATGGCATCGCAAAAGCCATGATTCCGTCCAAGTATGCAAAGGGTTTGTCCCGTTCTGTGGAACAATTGGTTGCCAAGGGGCTGATAATGGAGACTCCCACCCATTATGTACCAACCCGACAGGGGTTGCTGCAGGCCGATGGAATAGCGGCGGAACTGTTTATTGACTGATATTGGGAATTCCTGCAATATCGCCCCCACAGTTGTCGCGAATGGCTCCGGTTACACTGCTCAGACAGTTGTTCTCATTGTTTAAGCGTAGATACCCCAGCAGGGCGAAAATAATGGCTTCTTTGTAGTCAATGATGTCGTCGGACGGAATGGTAATCTTGCAACCAGGCACCAACGATTGTAGGCGGGCAATGAGGAATTTGTTCTTGGCACCACCGCCAGTAACCAGCATGTTGCTGATGCTATGACCTTTTGTAGCCCAAGCCACTTGGCGGGCAATATGTTCTACGGCGGTTCGTAATAGGTTTCTGTTGTTTTGTCCCCCTTTGGTGAGTATGGGTAGGAATTGTTCCACAAACCACTCTTTCCCTAACGATTTGGGCAATGGACGGCGGTAATAGTCCAGCGAATCCATTTGTTCCAGCAAAGGAGTGTCAATCATTCCGCTCCGGGCCATCAGGCCGTTGTTGTCGAATGGCTTGTTCTCCTTTCGAGCCAGATGGTTCAGCACCATATTGCAAGGGCAGATGTCAAAAGCCACCCGTCCGACGTTAGGTTCTTCGTATGAAATATTGCAGAACCCACCCAGATTCAGACAGGCGTCGTATTGCCCGAAGAGTAGCCGGTCGCCAATAGGTACCAAGGGCGCTCCTTGCCCGTTTAAAGCCACATCAAGTGAACGGAAATTGTACACTACGGGTAGTCCTGTTTCAGCGGCTATTGCATCCCCATCGCCAATTTGAGCAGTAAAATGCAACTTGGGACGGTGGAAAATTGTGTGGCCATGGGAGGCAATGGCATCACATGGCCCCGGGTGCTCCTGTCTGAAACGGTTTACCATCTGTCCCATATAGTGCCCCAACTTCACATTGAGCAATGCATACTCATAGGCTGAGGCTTTCTCAAGCGAGGAAAGCAGTCGTGTCCAATCGCTGCTGTAGGGATAGGTTACGGCTGCCAGCAGTTTAAACCCGTGGTCGTCAATTTCGCAGTAGGCTACATCCAGCCCGTCAAGGGAAGTTCCCGACATCAGTCCTATTATATGCATGGTATTATGGTATTATGTTATTGGTTAAATATCTTGTTCTATGTTAGATAGCTCTTTCTCTAAGTCGGGCAGAAAATCATTGTTGAACAATTCGATGCCGGGGATGAAAAGGTGGTTGCTGTTGCAAAAATGCACAGTGTCCACAAGAGGGAGCACTTTGTAACGGTAGGGACCCAAGGCTTTCATCTTTCTCTCAAACCACTCGTGGTTTTTAAAGGCTGAACGTAGTTGTTCTGCATCCTGCACCTCGACAAGCATATAGGGTATATCTCGTTCCTTTAGAAGGTTAAGGCACTTTTTCAAAGCTTCCATCTGTTCCGGGCGGATAGTGAGGTTATGGCGTGAGTAGTTCTTCCTTACAAACTCTTTCCGCCTTATCTCCACATAGCCACCAGGCACGTATAAGGCATCATCCATCACGCTGTCTTCCTTACAATGCTGAAGCCTGTTACAGATGTATTGATTGTATAAGGCATAGAACCAGGTGTTTATTACCTTTATGTTGCCCGTTTTCCAAGCCATTCGTGTCGCCTCACAGGTCATGGGGACGTTCATGAGTAAGTCCACTGCACATTCTATTCCGTCGTTTTTCATGATATCGGGATGTACCTCGAAGACCACAAACTTTGGATTGAGACTGTCCAGATATTGCTTCAGCAGAATGTATGTCTGGATAGGAGTTTGGTTGGAAGAACCCAGATTGAAGCAACTGATGCTGTGCGAACGATAAAACCTGGTGTCGAAAGTGCGGTAGCAATGCGATGAGCCAAGAAAAAGCACATCGACGTTGTGGTAGTTGGCAATGTCTTTGATGCGCGTATTGAGAAAACCGCGATTCTTCATCTCGGTGCGTGCAGTGCGAACCCAACCCAAGTCACCCAATAGACAAAGCAACATCAGATAGGCAACTACAGCCACCAACGTGAAGAGTATCGTTTTTTTCAGCAATCGTTTCATATCAGAATTGGAAATAGATAAAAGGCATTTCGTTAGTAACCATAAATGCACCAATCATGAAAATCAAAGCAATGTATCCTGCCCAGCGTAGCAGTCTGGAATGGGGTTGGAGGTAGAATTCATGTTCTTCTCCCCGGTTGACCCACTCAACAACCGTCATCACTGTCACCGACACCAGCACAACCCATGCATCCATGTTGGAGGTGAGGGTGGGGGAGTCGTCGAAAAGAGTTGAAAACATGTGGACATAGTATTTCCAAGCCTCCTCAATGCTGTCTGCGCGGAACAAAATCCATCCCATCACAGCCAGAAAGAAAGTCAGCAGCATCTGACCCAGTTCGCGCCACGAGGGTAGCGCACGTCCTGCTGCCACCACATCGCGGTATTTCCTGTTCTTCCCCGCCAAAATCAAGGGCAGGAAAAGCAAGGCGTGGAATGCACCCCAGACCACAAAAGTCCAGTTGGCACCATGCCACAGTCCGCTCACCAAGAAAATTACCAAAGTGTTCAATGCCACACGTCCTTTTGCCACACGGCTGCCGCCCATGGGGATGTAGATATAGTCTCTGAACCAAGTGGTGAGCGAAATATGCCACCTGCGCCAGAACTCGGCAATGTCGCGGCTGAAATAGGGCACGTTGAAATTGCGCCGCAGCCTAATGCCGAACAACTTGGCACAGCCGATGGCTATGTCGCTGTAGCCCGAGAAGTCACCGTAAATCTGGATGGTGAAGAGAACGGCGGCAAGCAACAGCGATGCCCCGTTGAACCAGTCGGGGTGGTCGAAGATATTGTCCACATAAATGGCACAGCTGTCCGCCACCACCATCTTCTTGAAAAACCCCCACAGCATCTGCCTCAACCCATCCACCGTGGTTCGATAATCAAACTTCCTGCCCTGCTCGAACTGGGGCAGAAGACTGGTGGCGCGTTCAATGGGGCCTGCCACCAGCTGAGGGAAGAAGCTCACATAGGCAAAGAAAGCCACCACATCGCGTGTGGGCTTGATAGTACCGCGGTAAACATCAATGCTGTAACTCAAAGCCTGGAAAGTGTAGAACGAGATGCCCACAGGCAGTACAAGATGTAGCAGCATCTTGTCGGCATTACCGCCGAGGAACGCGTCGGCAAACGACTGGGCAAAGAAATCATAGTACTTGAACAACCCAAGGATAAGCAGGTTCACCACAATATTCGTCCAAAGGAAGAATTTAGGCTTTAATTCCCACTTTCCCACCTTAAATTGTGAACTCGAAATGGCAAGGCCTGAGGCATAGCTGCAGGCCGTAGTGAAAGCAATCAGTAGCAAGAAACGCCAGTCCCACCAGCCGTAAAAGAGATATGATGCTGCCACCACAAAAGCATTTTGCCAACGCAGATGCCTGTGCAACAGCCAATAGATACAAAACACTATTGGCAGGAATATCAGGAATTCTATCGAGTTAAACAGCATAAAAACGATTGCAAAAGTACAAAAAAAAACTTGAATCACACCTTTTATGTTGCAATAAACAGAATCGCAAGGCACTGACCCGAGAAAAAAAACGAGCCACCGGCATGCAAAGTAAAAAAAGAGGGTTCCCAATCCTCTCACAGAAATTGAGGAATGGCACTCTCGACCCAACTTGGAATTATTCTTGAGTGTGCAAATGACTCACTCTCCGACTCGAACTCTCCTCATTTATTCCAAATCGGTCAATGGGTTGAATCCATTCGACCCCTACTGGGTAGCACAATACTCTGCAAGAGTTTTCGGCTTCATGACAACCGTTTTGGGTTCAACCCCGACATTAACCCAAATAACCGATTAAGTTTGGCTGTAAAGTCGTTTATTGGGCATCGTTTCGTCATCTGTTGTCTTGTACTTATATATTCATTGGATATAGAAGTAATATATATGTGATATATATGTAATATATATGTGATATATATGTAACGAAAAAACTAATGACCGATTTGGGTTAATCCGATGCTTTTTGCCGTTGATTTTCTTTGTTATGTGAGAATACCATGTCATAAAGTAGGGCATCCAGTACAGTGGACGGTCTGTCTCTCAACTCGGGACGGAAGTCCCCAATCTTCTCATTGTATTGGTCCGCAAGGTTACGGGCATAATCCATTAACGCGCTATCCACTACGCTCAAGCCGTGTTCTTCTCCCTTTTTCTTCATTCGTATCAAGTCGTCAATCCTTGTCCGCAGATTCTCATACTTTATGGTGGCATTTACCAATTCGTCGAACTTCACAGGCGGGAGTGTCTTGTTGGCTTCGATCCATTTGCAAGCCAGTATTCCACGCAGGTAGTATAAGAATCGTTTCATGTCGCAGTTCTCTCGTTGCAGATAATGTTGATTGTGTTTGTTGAACATACGGTTATAGTGGTACATGGATGCAATAGGATTATAGAATTGGGTGGCCGCACACTGCATCCTTCCCATGAACTCCTCGTCTGCATAATAGACAATCGGCGAGTGAATCCATTCCAGCAGGGATGGATTGCTTCGTTTGAGCAATGCCAAAGCCTTTCGCAGTTCCCAACCCACTATGTCGATATCTCCCTCCATCAACTCAATTACATCGCGTTGCGGTTCCACCATGAAGTACCACTCTGGTTTGTGAACATAGATAAATCGCACATCCCAGTCGCTGTTCTTTGACTCAAAGCCCCAAGCGCGACTGCCTGACTCTACAGCTAAGAGTATTGTTATATTGTTTTCCTGCTCAATACCGTGGAGTTTATCCATTATTTCTTTTCCCATATCCATAGGCTATTTTCTCTTAATTACTGTCATCGTTATTCTAACACAACTTTTTGGGGGACAAAGAAAAAAGAATATGTTATTTCCTTTTTTATCCACCTCATTCAATAGTGAGTTGTGTTTGTAAACTGTCATACTATCTGCTCATATACTATCCTTTTATAACGGCGATTGGCTCCAGTTTAGTCTTTATCTTCACCAGGTCTGCTTCAAGTGCAATCACCTTGTCAATGTCTTTGTAAGCACTGGCGGCTTCGTCGAGGTCGCGTTGGTTGCGTAGTCCGTGGACGATGCCCTTGGCATCCATCTTCTTTATTTCGTCGTCCAGACAGAGTGTATTTATGGCTTGGGTGCGGCTCATCGCACGACCTGCGCCGTGGGAGGAACTCATGAAGCTGTCGGGGTTGCCAAGACCCTCGACAATGTAGGAACTGGTACCCATCGAGCCGGGGATGATGCCGGTTTCTCCTTCTCTTGCACGTACGGCACCCTTTCGGTGCACAATGCAGTTGTGCCCGAAGTGGTTCTCCCAAGCGGCGTAATTGTGGGCAATGTCGATAGCTGGCTCAAACTCCACATCGGGCAGGGCGTCGAAGATAACTTCCTCAATACGCTCCATCATAAGATTTCGATTACACCTGGCAAAAGCAATGCAATACTCCATCTCCCTCCAGTAATTGTTAAACTCAGGCGTTTTCAGAGGCAAGAACGGTAGTTGTATATCCGGCTCCACCCTGCTGTAGTAAAGTTCGTTGAACCACTTGGCTCGCTTGTTGTAATAATCACCTACCTGCTTGCCGAGATTACGGGAGCCGGAATGTATCATAATCCACAACCACCCATCTTGGTCCTTCTGGAGTTCGATGAAATGGTTGCCTCCTCCGAGCGTTCCCACCTGACGGTGTATTGAGACATAGTGGTTCTTCACCACCTGCATCTTGTCTATATCAAAACCTTCCGGCAGATATTTCTCATCCTGCAGTTCTTCGTGGTGGTCCATGCCCAACGGGATACGCTCGCGAATGCCACGCATGATGATTTTGCGAAGAAATACCTCCTCAATCATGGCGGCACGTACATTGGTCTTCACGGCACGCATACCGCAGCCGATGTCCACGCCCACAGCATTGGGGATAACCACATCTTTTGTGGGCAGCACACCCCCGATGGGCATACCCATTCCTGCGTGGCAGTCGGGCATGAGGGCAATGTGGTGATAAACGAAAGGCAGCGAGGCCAGATTTTCAACCTGCCTGTATGCATTCTCTTCAATGTCGGTAAGCCACATCTTGACCACCGTTGTTCCTATCTTTTCTACTTTTTCCATCTTCTTTAAACATCAATCTTGTTAATTACACTCAGTGCATTCTCCCCGTTGTCGATGGCAGAAAGGACTTCAAATACCCTGTCACTCCATCCGGCAATAAGATAGACGTCCTTCTCTGCAAGACTCAACGGCATTTGTCCGTAGCCTGCAAGGTCGAAGAGGTAGAGTTTGGCCTCAGGGAACATCGACTTGTAGGTATGCCAGCTATCCTTGATTTCTTTTTCTTTGTATCCTATGGAATAGTGGTCGCTGTCCCACATCTGGCAGTCGGTGAAAATCATCACCTTGTCCATCGGCATATTCTTCTTTATCAACCATTCAATGACCTTGTATCCGTTGGTGCAATAGCCTACTTCTCCTTCGCGGCGATGCATCTCAAGGGTGTTGGCCAGGATGTTGTCTTGAGGGAGATTCATCACTTTCCATGTGTCACCGAACATACCGCTAACAACGCTCTTGCACTTGCTTTTCAAAAGCATGGAGAGCAGGATGGCTATATCGTAATTCTGAACAGTGCTTTTCTTCGATACGGGTTGTTGCATTGAACCCGATACATCGGCGGCGACCAATACCTTGGTGTTGGCATCAAAGCCTTCTATATTCTGTACGGATGCTTTCACCGCATTTTCCAATGCAGTTAATAGCATTGCTGTATGGACATTATCCACTTTCTCAATCTCTCTGTAGGCCGACAGATAGCGGAATGGCAATTGCTTTGACTTCTCCACCTGCTCGGCGTTGGACAAACGGCTGGCCACATTCATCATCTGTGGTAGCGAGACATCCGACTGGAGCATATTCCTCAAGTTGCGCATCAAGGCCATATAACCCAGTTTGCCACTCTCAATCAACTCTTCCCATTTTTCGCCAAATGCTTGTCTCTTTTGCTCATCAGACTCATATTTTTGTTGACCTAAAGCCGAGAGCTCGGTCTCCCAAGTATAGGGAGTCTCCAGTTGTCTATTCACTATCTTGTCGAAGAGTGCCTGTTGCTGCTCGTCCTTTGCCTTGGGGTGAACCAGAAACAGTGCGTCGCGGAGCTTTACTTCGAGGTTGTCGCGGTCGTACTTGGCAAACTGGTATTCATCAAATCGGTTGAAGGCACCTTGGAGACCGTTCTGAATCTGTCGGGAAAGCTTGCCCAGTTTCTTGTGAGGGTCAGAGGACGGATTGCGCCATTGGTAACATATCAACAACTCCATAATCTCGTCGGCACGAAGGACAGTCTTTTCAACAGCACGCGCCACAAGGCCATCGCCGTTGTGAACCTTCGCCAGCTCAACCAAAAGCAGCAACGGGATACTGCGAAGATGCATCTCGGTGCGGGTGTAGACAGCGAGACGTGCCACAAACTCTGGCGAAACCTTGCCTATGAGCCGGGCGATACGGTCTACCCGCTCATCCTGCTTTTCGTAGTTTGTGTCGCTGAGCGATGCGGTCACTACGGCAGTATAAAGCTCCAGTTCAGGACTCATGGCGTATGCCTTGGCTCCCTCATGGTTCTTTATGCATTTTTCTTCCTTCAAAATCGAATTGTACATCATCTTCGTAAATATTTATTGTTGTATGTTTTCAAAAAAAACGGTGCGACAGGCGTGGAGAGAAAAAACAACAAATAAGTTGTACTTTGAATTAATAGAAGTAACTCTTCACTACGGCAACCGCCTTAAGTTGCAGAAGCGACAAGCGGAAAACGGTCTGGGGCCGTCAAAATGTTCCCCTAAGAGACGTTGATGAAGTATCCGTTCCCTACGGCATTCTGCTTTTAGTAGCGGAGGCAGGACTCGAACCCGCGATTTTATCCGGCGCTTTTTGAAGTATCCTTGGTGCTGACTCGCAATGATTTATAACTTTATTATTCGCATTTTTTTACAATTTTCGTCACGATCCAGTCACGTTTTGACCGTCCTGCGTCCCGCTGTTAGAAACCGATGGGACAAGCATTTCCGTTTTTAAAGTGTCCTGCGTCACGGTCTGAAATTTCCATCATATAGAAAGTATGGGCTCGACCTTATTGAGGTCTGAAACTGTTATTTACAACTAAATATCTTTATGTTTGTTGGATTTACTTTTTGTTCCATATTGATTACGATCAATTACATTGATACTATTAAGGCAATAATTCAGCTTATTGTAGTTGGGGAGGACTTTACTTATTTGTTTTTCTTTAAAAATGCTCATTATCGTCTGCCACTGGTAGTGGGTCAGGCCCTGTCGCTCATTTTCGTTAAAATCATCAATGATTTTTTTTGCTTCATCTGCAGCAAACTCAGGTTGGCCCATTCTACAGTATACTTCTATCTTGATTAATGATAGACGTAAGGACTCAAAATATATTTGTGCGTCAAGTAAATCGGCATCACAAAGCCCATTGAGCGTTGTTTTTATTGTTTCGGTATGAGAGCGAAGTTGAGTAATGGCATTAGAATTAGACCTTTGTATATTTTTCACTTCATCCAGTTCCTCCATATAGTTTTTTATTACTTTTACTTCATTCTTGAAATCAACAAGAGTATAGATATTCCATCCTATTAAAACAGTCACTAGTATGGAAAATGAACCCACTATTAATCCCAAATAATCAAAATCAGGATCATAGCCTGCGGGAAGAGAAAGACAAACTACAACAATATTGGCTAAAGAAATAATTAAGGAGAAGAGCCACAACCATTTGCTAAAGACGCGTCGTATCATATTGGTTTAGTTAAATTTGAAATAATATCAGCCTGTATACGAATAGTTTCCTGCTGGCTGGTGAGTAGCCGTAGCAGTTCTGTAGGTGCTTGGATTGCCATGTCTCCATTGCTCACTGTTGCCTGAGGAGAGTCTGAAACCGTCATGTTTTTTGCGCTATTTTTGCGCAACATTTCGCCTTTTTCGAGTAAAAGCCAGTCTGCAGAAAGTTCAGGATAAACTGTCAAAATTTGTACAATTTTATCTGTTGACAAGGCACTTTCAGCACCTCTGCCACTAAAATTAGAAGAAGCCACCGTGATTTTTTTATAAAAATCACCCATTATAAGTTTTTGATTTTTTGCAAATTGCAACAATCTTGCTTTTATAACATCCATAATTAACATTAAAAATTTGTAACATATTCCAAATTTGTAGTATATTTGCAACAAATTTCAACAAATAACAATTTGCAAATATAAACAATTTTCGCAATATGGAAAGAAAAAGAATAGTGATGCCCAGAGGGCAGGTTAAAGGGTTGGCCGAGGAGTTCCACGTCGATCCCGTTACGATTTACCGCTACCTCCGCTTTGAGCTGCCGGGGAAGTATGTGGCCGACAGTGTACGGGCCCGTGCATTGGAGCTGGGAGGCCGCGTGCTCGAAGAACGTGACGTGACAGAGGAAGGAGGCATTAATTATTAAAGAAAGGAGTTAAACAATGAGTAGATTAGAAAACCATGTGAAGGATTTAATCAAAAAACACAAAGGTGATCGTTTTGAAAGAATTTTAGTCGAGGATGATCTTCGAGAATCGTTTAATAAAATAGCATACGACATCCTATTCCCACTATCCTTTGTGCTGCCCTTTCTTGGACTTTTCTTGATTGTATGGAGGTTGGTACCGGGTATAGGAGTGCTCTTGCTTGTTTCTGGCACCCTTTTGCCATTTATTGCCACAGTGGCAAAGCTCACATACATAGAAGATGGGATGGAAATCTATGACAAACTGACTGGCGACGAAGAGGAAGGCGGTGAGAAATGAACGCCATCGTGCTATATATGCCCACAGATCTGAGCGATTATACTAAAATAATACACTTATGGAAAGAAAGAAAACATACGACAGGATTTTTGCACGTGGATGGTCTGCGGCGGTAAAGGAGCGGTTCGGCATCGACACCACCAAGCTGCTGCGCATAGTCCGTAGCGGCGGCCTGGGTCTGAGCCCGGCAAACAAGGAGGTGTATGCCTATCTATGGGACAACCGGCTCGACCTGTTCCGCCCGGACTACTTGGCCACATTCGAGCAAATCGACAAAAGAAACAATTAGGAAGACTCGCCAAAAACCTGTACAATCAGAAAACCCTACACACCTTGAGGCTCTGGATGGCAGCCGGGAAAAACCGGCAGCAGGGGTGAGCGGGAGAAACAATCTGGACTGACCGCCTCCGGGAGCAAGACCCGGCACCCCGCGAAGAATAACAAACAAACAGAAAGGAAGAAAAAATGAAGTATTTTA
>JAEEGL010347621.1_pt1 | contig 51678 bp, 40 predicted proteins | sample 9134231 | NCBI WGS metagenome assembly JAEEGL01 (sample SAMN16246548, study PRJNA631951) | gut metagenome | biome: gut microbiome; feature: rumen; material: fiber-attached | host: Bos | place: Iran: Karaj | collected 2018-10
CACTTGCTGGACTCAGATATTGTATGCTGTCGAGGAAGAGCACGTCCTGCTTGATGCTCCAAAAGGCAGTGAAGCCGCTCCAGTTGGAGGAAATGACAACGTGCTGCTGTGGAATGGCTGCCCTCACTTGGCGCCATAACACAGTGTCTCTGCTGATGGGCTGCCCCAGCAGTGCCCATTGTTTTCCGTCGATATAGATGACATCGCCATCCTGCCCGGTGGCATACGTGCTCAAACTCATGAGCATCAGAACGAGGGTGATAATGGTTCCTTTTTTCATATCCTTTGTATTTGTTGTTTTATAGATACCGACAAACCTATCAATAGAACTGATTATTCGTCAGTATAGGCTATGGCCAGCAAGAGTAGTAATGTCTACACTCCTAAACTCCTAAACTCCTGCACTCCTACACTCCTAAACTCCTAATCATTCTTTTTTCAACATTTCAGATGGCTGGAACGTAAAAGGCAGATTGTATTTCATGCTCACTACCTTGCCTGAGATTTTGGCCGGTGACCACCGTGGCATCAAGGAGATGACGCGGGCACATTCCTCTTCCAACAGTTGGGGAATCTGTTCTTTCAATTCTATTTGCCGGGCTTCCGACTCACGGCTCAGGAGCAATGTGTCATATCCGAGAAAATGCTTGGCCGCCTTGACGTCTGATATGTACCCCAAACTGTCTATCTTGAACTGCATGATGACTCTTCCTCTCACACCGTATTCCTGAGCCAAGGAGGGATATTTCAGGTTCTGCTTGATGAATTCCTGCAGCCCTATGTAACCACCTCGGAATGATGGCTGTTGTTCCACCGTGTTGAAGACTCTGATGTTCTCCGGCCTATTTTCAGGTGTTTGTTCCTCCATCCTTTCGCTCGCTGGAGGGGTTGCCTGTGCCAAAAGTTCGCCTGAGGGTTTTTCCTTCTGATGGTTGACGGCTACATTCTCAAAAACTTCCCGTGGAGTGCTCAGAGGCTCTTGAGTTTGGCTGTTGCGGGTCGTGTCTTCTTTGACAATATCGCTATCGGTGACATTTCTTTTTTCGGAGGTCTGCTCTTTTCCCGACGTCTGGTCTTTTGCCGCTTGTGCCAGTTGGTTGCTGCTGCCAGTTTGCTGTTCTGCACCATTCCCCCAAAGGAAGATACCTGCCAGGAGAGCGATGGAGGCTGCGATGCCTATGGTCCACCCAACGAAGACTCGCTTTCGTGACTTTGTCTCCTCTTCGCCAAGGACCTCACGCTCAAACCTTGCCCACTCCTCATCAACGTCGGGCATGCCTATCTTCTTGTCTATATCTTCGGTCTTCATCTTACTTTGCATTTAGGTTCTTTCTGATTTTGGCCAATGACCGCGTGATGTGCTTGTTCACGGCGGAGGCGCTGATGCCAAGCACTTTGGCCGTCTCACTGTAGGTCATGTCTTCCTCATAGTGCAGACGCAGCACACGCCGGTCTTGCTCCGTCAGATTGTCTTCGATCACCTGCTGCAGTTGTTGAAGCAGTTCCTGGCGTTCCCCGCTCTCACTGAGGGCCATGTCTTGTCGGAGTTCATCCTCCATCTGTCTCTGCAACTGCCGGGTGCGCAGCAGATGAAGGCATTGATTGCGGGTGGCTGCCAGCAGATATCCCCTGATACTCTCGCGGGCTACCTGAGGCTTGCCTCTCCATATATGAGTGAATACCTGGTGCACGGCATCCTTCGCATCGTCGGCATTCTCCACCATCGAGAAGGCCATGCGATACATGTGCGGATAATTGTCCTTGAACAGGTGTTCAAACTCTCGTCTGCTGTAATCCATAAATGGTTGTTTTGCCTTTATTCAACTATAAGACCCTCAAACGACAAAATCAAATACCCCTTGTATGCTAAAAAATTGTCTGATCACAAAATGAACCATTGGGGGATGCAAAGATAACAAAAAAAGTGGAATGTTGTTCCGACCTGCTGCCGGTAATGCAATTGCATAACAAAAAACAGAGACACAAAGGATAAAACCTCTGTGTCTCCGTATCTCTGTATTTAAAAAGAAAAATCTCTGTTTCTCTGTATTTAGAAACTGTAGTACAGTCCGAAAACGATGTTGCGGCCATCAAAGTCCACACCCCATGTGTCAACCTTCGTATCTGTGTTGTTGTTCTTGGCATTCTCATAACCGATGAAGCCGAAGTGGGTGACGAAACTTGCTCTTTGGTTGAGTTTGACTGCCAAACCTGGTTTCAGACCAACGCTGAACTCATCGGTGTCAAGACTGGCATTGTAGGTATGGGCATAGCCGACGCTGCCATCAATGAAGGCGGTCACGATTTTGCCTTTCAGAAGGTTCATACGGACATAAGGATTCACAGAGAATGTCTTGGCGTTACCTTTGTTGGCGCCTTCCCAACCGAATGCCACACCGGCTGCCCAATCTTCATTGAAAGAGTAACCTATCTCAGGCACCAGTTTGAATGTTGTCACATCGTAGTCTCCATCGCTGGAATTGGCAACTCCAATACCGCCACCGACATACACCTGAGCATTCACGCCAATAGCCATGACTGCTGCGACCAAAGTCATCATAATCTTTTTCATCTTTTTACCTTATTATAATAATTAAACAATTAGTTGCCACTTCTGTCATCACTTCCATGACAACTGTTACCCTGAATTGTGTGCGAACACAGTTCGCTTTTCGGCTGCAAAGGTATAACAAATTTGGATAACACAATAGATTCACGCACTTTTTTTTGAATAAATACTTAAATTATGTTAATGGGACGCCTCAAAATAGAAATAGGTTTTTTATTTTTACTACCTTTGCAGCCGCTATTACGAGATAGTAGCATTTAATTCAAACCAAACAACAAAAAGAACATGGCAACAAAAATGAGATTGCAGCGTCGTGGACGCAAGGGCTATGCTTTCTACAGCATCGTCATCGCCGACGCCAGAGCACCACGTGATGGTAGATTTATCGAGAAGATTGGTACTTACAACCCCAACACCAATCCGTCAACTGTGGATTTGAATTTTGACCGTGCACTCTATTGGATCGAGGCTGGCGCTCAGCCTACCGATACCGTGCGCAACATCCTCAGCCATGAGGGTGTCCTCCTGATGAAGCACCTTCGTGGTGGCATCAAGAAGGGTGCTTTCGATGAGGCAGAGGCTCAGAAGAAATTCGACGCTTGGAAAGAGACCAAGGTGAAGGGCGACGAGAAAGTCCGCACCGAGACCGCCAAGGCTAAGAAAGATGCTTATGAGAAAGAACTGAAGGCAGAGAAAGCCATCAACGAAGCCATCGCTAAGAAAGTGGCTGAGAAGAAAGCCGCCGCTGCTGCCGCTGCTGCTGAGGCAGAGGCTCCCGCTGAGGCAGAGACTCCTGCAGAGGCATAATCCACACGACAAGACAAAAGAGGGTGCGCACCATGACGGTGCGCACCCTCTTCGAGTTGTTAAGGTTTTATTGTGGCCAATTCCATCCACTCCGTAAATTCCTTTCTTCGGATGAGAATGCCATCCCCACTTTGGTTATGGGCCGCCCGTCGGTGATGTATTTGTCGGCATAGCCGCGCTTGTTGATTTGCTCAAGGGCATTCTCGGCAGTGTCGTCCACCTTCAGCTCCATAATTTATATTCCCTTGGGCATTTTCAGCACGATGTCGGAGCGGCCCTTGGCCGTTGGCTCCTCTATGCGTATGTCGGCGCCGAAGGCCACAAGGAGGGTGTATAGGATTACGTGATAGTGACGCTCGGCCTTTTCCAAATTGCCGGCATCATCTGACTTTTGTGCCAGATAATAGGGGATGCCGGCAAAGAACGCCTTGATGGCCTCGATGAATGGCGGCAAGTCATTGTCGCGCTGGAAAATCTTGTATGCGCGATACATCGCATTCTTGTTGGTGTCGATTCCCCTCACGCCCCAAGAGTAATTGTACAGGCTGTTGGCGAAGCCTTTGCGCACTTCTGCATTGGGCAGTCCAAGCTCGTACTCCTCGAGGTCGGCATCATAGTCCCTTATGGTGAGATACCCGCTTTGGAAGAGCACAGGCAGCGGGTCGTCGTAGCTGTTGAACGGCACGTCGAACCTTTCGGCAGGGCAGTTCACGCCTTCGATGTCGGTCAGTGTTAGTGGCGGCATTTTCGACAGCATTTCTATTACGGCACTCGGGGTGGCACTGTCGAACCAGTAGTCCTTGGTTTCCCCGGAGTCAAGAGCGTTAAACAGGCTGAAGGGATTGTATATGTCGGTTTTTTTGCGGCTGAAATGATACCCGTCATACCGCCGTTTCAGTTCGGTATATGCCTCCTCGAACGTTTCATCGCGTTTTTCAGCCAACAACTCTATGTCGGGCCGCAGTTGGGTGGTGAGTTCCTCTTCGGTGATGCCGCATAAAGCCTCGTAGTTGGGCAGCATGGATATGTTCTTGAGGTTGTTGAGCGTGCTGAAAATGCCCATCTGCGAGAATTTGGAGATGCCGATGATGAAGACGAACTGCAGGTGGTCGTCGAGCGACTTGAGCGGGCTGAAAAGATTGGAGAGGCGTGTGCGCACGCCCTCCTCCAGCTCCGTGTCGCCGATGCTGTGCAGCATGAAGGCGTCGTATTCATCGACCAGCACCACGGCGCGGCGGCCCGTCTGGCGGTGTGCCTCTATGACGAGGTGCTGGAATCGTGTGCTGCTGTCGGTACTTGTGGCAACTATGCCATATTCCTGCTCATATTGCGAGAGTGTGTTGCCAATCTGCAGATCGAGTATTTCGGTGGTGTATATCCTGTTCCTGCTGAAGTCGAAGCGGATGACGGGATATTTCTGCCACTTCCAACTGGTGGTGGCGATAAACAGCTGGGGCTGCTCTATGCCATCCTCGGTGGTGAAAGCCTCAAACAGCTCGCGACGCCCCTGGAACACCGCCTCAAGGGTGGAGCACAGCAGCGACTTGCCAAACCGCCGTGGGCGGCTCAGAAAATAGGGACATCCCTCAGTTATCATTTTATATATGAGGGGGGTCTTGTCCACATACACGTAACCATCAGTACGAATTTTCTCGAAACTCTGTATCCCTACTGGGTATTTCCTCTTTGGTGCCATAGTGCAGTCGTCTTAGCAATTTGGGTGTAAAGATATAAAAAACTATTGTATTTGCCAAATAATATGTTTATGAGTTTTCTTTTTCTATTTTGTTTTTGGCACTTCTATCTTGAACTTGTGCGTGGATTGTCCATCCGCCCAAGCGGCATCTCGCTGCAAACGCAGAGAGATTCGTTCCTTTTTAGTATGCTCAAGTTGTAAATATATCAGAAAATTTTAGTTAAAGATATCAAAAAATAGTGGCTTTTTTGTTTCAGTTTTTATTTTTCTTCCTATTTTTACAATTTAAATCATTAACCAAAATTGGGTGCTCCTCAAATCATAGTAAATCAAAGAAACATGATCAATATGAAGGCAATACAATACCTAACGTTTTTCGAAAGGCTTTTCCTCACAGTGATGTTATTTTTCACTGTGACTGACGTATGTGCCGACGGCTATATCACCGACGTGGCAGTCATCGGACTGGAATCAGGCAAAGGCAACACCATCAAGAGCAAGTACAGAGGCGATGGCTGGACAGTCCTGGACAAGGACCTCAATGCCGGTGCTCACGGCTGGGATATCTTTCTGGCCTACAAAACCAGTTCGACGGACAATCCTGAGAGTGGCTACATCACCGACATCTGCGCATCGACACAAAATGTGAACTCTTTCAGGTATGAGGGTCGCACCTACTATAAGGCGCATTCCAACTCCGAGTTCAACGGCGACATGAATCGTGGCTCAGGAGGAGCATTCATCTATCTCTATTACACCCGCGACCGTGTCAGGCTGAGCAGCTATGGCGGCTTGAAGCGTGTGATGACAAAGCTCTCGACCACCAGTTCGGAGGAAGATGGCTACCCTGATACGGAAGCCATCTATTGGCGCGAGTGCTCATACAGCGGCATCTGCGATGTCAACAGGGATGTCGGCGGTGAATTCATCTATATCCAGCAGCACTTCACCACACAGACGTTGTCGCTCAAAAACCATCCCTCGTTTTATTCTGACCTCACCTATACAGGCAGGGAGCTTAACCTTTTGGAGAATGGCTCATCGGACTATGGCACGATGAAGTACAAAGTGGATGATGGCAATTGGGTGCCATGGCCCAGGGCAACTGCCGTCGGCGACCACACCGTGGAGTACTATCTCGACGGCGGCACCTACGCCGACAACAGTTCTTCGGCCACCAAGACCGTTACCATCCATCCACCTGTCGTCAAGGCCAGCAGTCTGACGGGCGTGTTCAGCCAGGCGGACAAGACGGTGACACTGATCTGGAGCGCGGGCAGCCTGCCCGGAGGCTACACCGACTATTCATGGGTGGTCTATCGTGGAAACACCCAAATAGCCCAACTCGACCATGATGTGCGCTCCTATGTTGACACTCAGTATGAGAACGAGAAAACGGAAACCCTCTACAGCGTATATTACGTGTCGGACAACTGGGAGGAAGGGACAAAACGCGATGACGCGAAAGCCACGGTGACGGTGAACACCACCCGCACGGTGCCTGTCAACAATCTGAAGGCTGATTGCCAGGATGACCGCGTCGTGCTCACCTGGACATCCGACGGCTATGAGGAGGGCTTTGGCAACAAGTTCAAAATCTATGTGGGCGATGATACGCAGCCCATCAATACTATCACGCCCACAGACTACCAGACGAGTTTCCAGTGGGAGCACCGCTCCACCGACAAGCACAATGACCGTGTGAACCTTATCGACCCGGAGACGGGCGTTTCTTACACCGAGGAGCCGCTCAATGCCTGTTCCCCGCTCAACTACCGTGTGGAGGGAGTCATCGGCGACAAGACACTCAACCAGGCCACCCTCGAAAGAAAGGCCATCGGCAAAGGCACGGTGTTCTATTCTTTAGAAGCCTCGAAGGGTGTCTATTCCGGCACGGTGAAGCTGTCGTGGCACGTCAACCGGCAAGGGTCGGAAATTGCGAAGACATATATTGTGGAACGGCGCAAGGCGGAAAGCGACGAGGCGTGGGAAGTGCTTCACCGCATGTCGAGCGCCGAAGATTATCTGCTCTTTACCGATGAGACACCGCTGCCGGGCATCTACTATGACTACCAAGTCACCGTGCAGGACAAGTGCGACGACGGCACCATCATCAACTACGAGACAACAGACATCGGCTATGCAAAGTCCACGGGCAGCGTGAGTGGACGCATCACCTACGGCTCCACGGGGACATCGGTGATGGGTGCCGACGTGGTGATGAAAATCACCGGCTCCTCGGGCGAGACATTGGAACAGTACCATTCCATGTACTTCACCAACACCAATGGCGCGGTGACGTGGCAGTATCCCTCTGAGACATACGCCGACGAGAAGTTGGCCAACGGCGACTTCACGGTGCAGCTGTGGCTGTTCCCTGAGGTGTTCAGCGACAGCTGGTTTGCCCGCTTCGGTGAGAATATGGCCCTGGGCATGTCGGCCACTGGACAACTGTGCTTCAGCGACGGCACCAACACGCTTGCCTTCGATGACCTCAGTCTGAGGAAGAATGCCTACAACCATGTGGCACTGACCCGCAGCGGCAACACGCTGACCTGCTTCCTGATGGGCAAAGATGCTGACGGCATACAGGTATGCAAGACCGCCACCAAACAACTGTCAGGCAGTTTGAGCATGACCGGTGCCAACCTGTTCTCATTGGGGCATTTCAAGGGCTTCGCCGACGAGTTCCGCCTGTGGACGAAATGCCTGAGCGAAGATGAAATCTCGGAGAACTACGACCGTCTGCTCGTAGGCAACGAGGCAGGTCTGGAGACCTACTGGACCTTCGACGAGGGCCTGCGCTCACAGTTCTTTGACTATTCGCGCAGCGGTTCCACCTATCATCAGCACCATGGCCGAGTGGGCAGCAATGCCGTGACGGCAACAGTGACGCCCGACGACCTGGCCCTGAAAGCCAAGACCGACAAGGACGGCAACTACATCATCCAAGGCATCCCCTTCACCGGTGAGGGCACCACTTACGCCGTCGTGCCAACGATGGGCGTTCACGAGTTCAACCCCACGCAGGCACTGCGCCACATCAGCAACAACTCGCTCGTACACAACAGCGTTGACTTCGATGACATCAGCTCGTTCCCCGTGCGCGGTGTGGTTTACTACGAGCACACCACCATCCCCGTGAAAGACGCCTATCTCTATATCGACGGCATCATTGCATCAAAGGACGGAGAGTCGATAAGCACCAACGACAATGGCGAATTTGAGGTGAGCGTGCCCATCGGCGACCACTTCATCTCAGTGAAGCTCAACGGCCATGAGTTCCTCAATGGTGGTCGTTATCCCGCCGACCCCAACGGCCTGGGCCTGCGCCATACGTTCGACAGAGAGATCAGCGGCCTGACCTTCTATGACCAAACCACCGCCATCGTGGCCGGACGCGTGGCCGGCGGCGACCCAGAGTATCAGAAGCCATTGGGACTGGGACAAGGCATAGCGAACATCGGCAAGGCAGTGCTCCGCCTGCAGTTGAGCAATGAGAACGGCTACCTGAACGTGGCCGACCAAGACCCGGGCAGCACGGTGACCACCTATGACATCAGCGACACCGACCGCGTGTTCCAGTCGCAATACGGACGGGCCTTCGTGCCAGGCGGGAAGAACTACATCACCGTGGAGACCGACGCAGAGACGGGCGAATGGGTGGCACAGCTGCCGCCGCTGCGCTACGACGTGACCAGCGTGGTCTTCCCCTCACGCCCCGAGAGCGATGCCATCACCTCGCAGGACTTCAGCCTGCCTGTCATCGACGCCACCCACCCCGGTGCCTACTATACCGACTCCGTTGAGGTGGACGGCAAGTGGGAGAAATTCAACTACGAGGCCAGCGCGAAGATGGAGTACAAGTCTGTATCGACCATCGACCTGACGGAGAACGCCGACGGCAGCTTCGGCACGAAGAGCTACGAGGTGAAGGACATCAACGGCAAAACTCATCAGGTGCCGCTCTACGCGACCGACGAAGACGGCAACATGGTTCCCGATGCCGACGGCAACGTACAGTACACCTTCGGCTATCCCGTCTATGAGGAGTTGGTAACCTATAAATACAAAATCTATGCCTATGAGCGCTACACCAACTACGACAGCGGCACTGCCATCGTCAATGAGGTGCCGTTGGGAGGCAAGGTGGTGACCATCAAAAACCAGTATGCCTCCACCACCGGCGTGGTTCAGGAGAGTGGCGAGCTTGCGGATATCGTCGATGACAAGATAGAACTCGACAGCCTGGGCAAGGCCACCTATAAGTTCACCGCAGGCTTCCCCAACATCCAGGCTCCCTACACGCGAGGCCTGTCCATCAGTTACGACAACGACGGCACGGAGATGGGATGGAGCGGCAACGACACATTCCGTGTCATCGTGCTCGGAGGAGTGCCCACCGGCAACAATTTCGTCACCGCCGGACCCGACAATGTGCTCATGGTGCTGCGCGACCCGCCAGGCTCGCACTCGAAGACCACTTGGCGCAAGGGAACGACCACTACCCATGTCTCCACAACCTCCCATGACTGGAAGAATGATTTGGGAGCCAGGGCTACCTTGCATTTGGGAGTGAGCTCGGCTGTGGGCGTAGGAGGAGTCGGTGTCATACACCTTTCCAATCTTCAAAACAAGGTTGATATCACAGCCGGTGGTGACTTCCTGAAATCCCATATCCACAGCGAGACCACGGTCCACACAATGACCGCCACACAGGACATCTCCACCAGCGACTCGCCGAATTTTGTGGGTGCTCCGGCCGATGTGTTCATTGGAACATCGACGAACCTCCTCTTCGGAGTCTGCCGGCAAGTGCACATCAAGTGGAACGAGGAAAACGGAACGCCTGAGATCATAAAGGAAGATGTCCTGGCGATGGACGAGCAATTCAGCACTTTCTTCAACTATACGCAATACTACATCAAGGAGACGCTTATTCCCAACTTCAGGAAACTGCGCAACGCACTGCTTACGAAGGTCAGTGATGTGAGTCAGGTCAACCGTCCCGCCAAGGGCGGAGAGCCCATCTACGTCACCTCCCTGAGTGAGGATGACCCACACTATGGCTCGAACAACAGCGACAGCGAGGTGTGGGGCGACAAAGCCGTCGATTTCAGCCAGCTGAAGGACGGCGTCTATCGTGGCCCGTCATACACCTTGCTGCTGCCTGTGGACTATAAGCAAGACTTACAGGACATGGTCTTCTACTACAACGAGCAAATCAGGAGGTGGGAGGAAGAACTGAAGTTGAATGAGCAAGCCAAGGTAGAGGCCATTGAGAACCGCAGCGAAATGCTCAGGGACAACCACTCCTTCTCCACAGGCACCAGAATCACCAACGAGGTGACGACGACGCACAGCAGCTCAAAAATGAACTCCACCACCAAAGGGATCAACGTCGTGTTTAATGCAGAGACAGGCTATCTCTGGAGCGGATTCGGCCTCAGTGGAGTAGTGCATGAGACTTTTAACAAGAATTGGACTGACGGCAGTGAGGACATTGATGCCAACGATGCCACCATGGGCTATATCCTCTCAGAGGATGGAGACGGCTATTACGACTATCTGACGGTGGATGTCTTCGATGCCCCCGACGACAACGGCCCCATCTTCTACACACGCGGTGGCGCCACCAGCTGCCCCTACGAGGATGAGGACGTGACACAATACTACAAACCCGGAACGGTCATCGCAGAGAAGACGGTGCAGATAGAGAAGCCTGAGATAGAAGTGCAGACGCAACAGGTCACCGGTATTCCTGCAGGAGGCACCGGCACGGTCAAGCTGAACATACGCAACAACAGCGACACGGATAGATCTGTGGTGTACGACCTCCTCGTCACGCCTCCCTCCAACCTCGACGGCCTGTCGGTGATGATGGATGGCGTCAGCCTGAACCGAGGCATGTCAGTGAGGGTGAGTCCCGGAGAGACCATGGTGAAAACCCTTACCGTCAAGCAGACCAACCCCGACATCCTGAACTATGAGAACGTGACATTGCGCATGTCTTCGCAATGCGACAACGACCCGATGTCACCACGAGGCGAGGTGGCCGACTACGCCTCCTTCTCTGTCTATTTCCAGCCGACGTGCTCCGATATCAAGCTCGAATCGTCACACTCATTGGTCAACACCGACACCGAGGGACCCGTCACCCTGTCCATGAGCGGCTACAACTATTCGATGACGACGCTGAAGGGCCTGCGACTGCAATACAAGGCCGAGGGCGATGCCGACTTCCGCACGTTGCAGGAATACACCAAGGACGCCGCACGACTGGCCGCCGACCCCAACCTGAGAGAACTGCCATCGCTTGAGGGCACCAGCAAGCTGAACTACGTCATCGACCTGCGCACGGGCGACTTCGCCGACAAGACCTACGTCTTCCGCGCCATCACCGTGTGCGACCAAGGCGGCAAGGAGGTGAACAATGAGAGTGAGGAGCTCACCATCGTGCGCGATATGACCCGCCCGATGCTCATCGCCACACCCAGTCCCGCCAACGGCATACTCACCAGCGCGGACGACCTGCTCATCACCTTCAACGAAGACATACAAGGCTCCATCCTGACCAAGCCCAACAACTTCGAAGTAGTGGGCGTGCTCAACGAGAGCGAGGTGGCCCATGACGTGGCACTGAGCCTGACGGACAATGCCAAGGCCAAGACCGAGACGACAGTCAACCTCAGCGGCAAGTCGTTTGCCGTCAGCTTCTGGATGAACTACGCCACCGACGGCACCCTGCTGACCCATGGCACGGCCGACAACAGTTTCTCCATCGCCATCGACGGTGGCAAGCTCGCCGTCATCGTGGCAGACACAACGGTGACCTCCACCGAGACACTGCCCGCCGGCAAGTGGCTTTACATGAATGTCAGCTACAACGCCGACTACAAGACCGTGAGTGCTGGTTACGCCATAGATGCCAGCACCGTGCAGCTCATCCCAGGCAGCAAGGTCAAAGCCTACGAATGCAACGGGCCTGTAACCCTCGGCGGCAACGGACTCTCGGCCAAGGTGCAGGAACTCTCACTTTGGAACGGCAGCCGTTCGATGGCAGAGGCCCAAAGCACGATGTACACCACGAAGAACCGCTACACCGAAGGCCTGATGGCATACTGGCAGTTCGGCGAGGGCCATGGCACCACGGCCACCGAATGTGTGCACAACCGCCACATGACGCTTCCCAGCCAGAACGCATGGTGGATTGACGGCGACAACTACAACCTCGTGCTCGACGGCGCCCACGCCGCCGCCGCTGACATCAACAACCTGAACACCACCGACAGCGAGGACTATCTCGTCGAAACATGGTTCAAGGCCGATGACACCAACACTGCCGCCGCCTCCATCATGAGCACCCCCAAGATGGACCTGCGCCTCAACGCACAGGGACAGATGGAGCTGGAACTTGAGGACGGCGACGTGACTTCCGTCAGCAACAAGAACCTCGCCGACGGACAGTGGCACCATCTGGCCGTGAACGTGCTGAAAAGCACCAACGGCAATGGCAACATCTACCTCGACGGTCTGCTATGCAAGCAGATCGCGGGTTCGGCCATGCCATCTCTCTTCGGCGACCGTCTGATACTTGGCGGCCGGCGCCTGCAGGCTTCGCAGGGCGTTTACAGCATCACACAGAAGCTTCGAGGAGCCATCGACGAACTGCGCATCTGGAAGGGACGCAGAACCGCCGATGTCATCAAGAACAGCATGTTCTCGCGGCTGACGGGCGATGAAGCCGGGCTCGTGGCCTACTACCCCTTGGAGAAGAGCACACGCGACGCTTACAACCAGATAGTGACAACCGTCACTATCGATGATGCCGTGCCACCCTCCGGCGACAACGCGCCACCCGCCATCGAACTCCTCGCCGCCGACAACACAGCAGTAGCCTCGATCAACTCACAACTCTCTGCCATCAACAGCGCTCCCCTGAAGTTGGCGCCCAAGATGGAGAACGTGGAGTTCAGTTTCGTGGCCAGCGAGCGCCAGATCAAGGTGAACCTCGAAGAGCAGCCCGCCAAGATCGAGGGCTGCACCATCTACCTCACCGCCAAACGCGTGAAGGATGTCAACGGCAACGACGCACAGCCCATCACTTGGAGCGTCTTTGTGCAGCAGAACAAACTGCGCTGGCAGGAGGCCGACTTGACCGTGAACAAGAGCGACACCGAAGCCGCAGAGTTCACCGCCACCATTGAGAACATCGGTTCCGAGAACGAGACATGGAGCATAAGCGGTATGCCCACATGGCTCTCCGCCAACACGGAGGGTGGGTCGCAGGCACCGCTCGCAACTACACGCCTCACCTTCACCGTCGATGCCAGCCTGCCTATCGGCACCTATGAGGCTACCATCACCCTGACAGGCACTCAGAACATACCCACCCCGCTCAACATCACCGTCATCAACGAGGGTGAGGCCCCGCAGTGGGAAGCGGTGCCCGGCGAGGCGACGATGACCATCGTGGGTGTGCTTGCCATAGACGGCATTCGGAGCAGTGACACGAGGGACATGATAGGCGCATTCCAGGGAACCAAGTGTGTGGGTGTGGCACAGCCCCAATATTTCAGCCGTTACGACAGCTATTTCGTCACCATTGACATCCAAGGCAACAGCGACGATGAAGGACAGCCACTGCAGTTCCAGGTTTACGATGCCTCCACAGGCATGACCTACCCCGTCGTCACAGCCACTATTGACGGCAGCGTCACTCCGGTCAGCTTCGAGCAAGGCGCTCTCCTCGGACGCTATGCCCAGCCTGTCGTCTTCGATGCCACCGACCTGATGCTGCAGTCAATCGCACTCACGCAAGGTTGGAACTGGATCTCATTGGGAGTCACTTCCGAAGAGATGGGACTTGATGCCCTGTTGCCCAACACCGAAGGCGACCTCGCAACCGTCAAGAGTCGCAGCGCAGGCTATGCCATCCACGACGGTAGCCAATGGATAGGACGCCTCACTGCCATCGACAATGCCCAGATGTACATGGTGCAGGCCAACACGGCCACCACCGTCAGCGTCACCGGCACTCCTGTTGACCCGCTTGCCAACACCATATTCCTCAACAGCGGATGGAACTGGATACCCTACACCCCGCTCAGCACCATGTCGATAGCTGACGCATTCGCAGGATGGGACCCCGCCGTCGATGACATCATCAAGAGCCAGCACGCCGTTGCTTACTACGACGGCTATGAATGGGTAGGCTCGCTGCGCAGCATGGAGCCAGGCAAGGGATACATGGCACTCAGCGCCAACAACTTGGCATTCAACTATCCCGCAAACTCTGTCAGAGACATCCGGCTGGCACCTGCCAAGAGCGGCAGCACTGAGCCGTCGCTCCCAGACCCGGGCATGGCAAACCAATACTCCTCCAACATGGTCGTGCTCGCACAAGTGACCAGTCAGGGACATCCCCAGTCCGATGTCCAGGTGGCCATCCTCAGTGGCAACCAATGCCGCTCAACAGCCATCACCGACCATCAGGGCAAGATCTACCTCACCGTGCCTGGCGACACTCCCTGCCAGCTCACCATCAAGGTCAAGGACGGTGAGAATATCTACACCCTGCCCCAGCACATCGACTACGTCAATGATGCGGTCGTCGGCACCACACGCGCACCTTACATCATTAACCTCGACACTGCTACAGGCATCGAAGAAATGGAAAATGGTGAGTCTGTGAATGAAGAATGGTATGACTTGGTGGGCCGTAAACTCAACAACACTCCCCACCAAAAAGGAATTTACATCGTGAATGGAAACAAACGCATAGTCAACAAAAAACAATAAACATGATGCGCCGCACATATCTGCTCATCCTATTCTATTCCCTGCTCATTAGCATCGGTACAGCCAACGCACAGACCGCCGACCCCTTCCCCGAGGTGGCTGCCGGCACCCTGCCATACACCATGAGCGTCACAGGCTATGTACGCCTCAACGGCCGCAAACTCACCAAGGACGACGGCCTCATCGTCGCCGCGTATCAGGGTGACCAGATACGCGGCAAGACCACGCCCTTCGACCCGTCGCCCGCCTACACCGACCTCATCATGCTCGATGTTTACGGCAACACCAATGGGGAGGCCATCACCTTCCACGTATATGCCAAAGACCCCTATTCACAGGGGGGTGAAGAGGGAGGCAAGCTCTACATCGTCGATCAAGACCTTACTTTCCAGAACAACGCCATCGTGGGAACCCTGCGGCAGCCCTACTATATCGACCTCACCGACTTCATTCTCGGTGATGTCAACCGCGACGGAAAAATCACAGTTACCGACGTGATGGGTGCCGTGTCGATTACCTTGGGCAACGACAACGAGGCCCCCCACCGCTTCGACCATGTCGCAGCCGACTTCAACAGCGACAATGCTGTCAATGTCACCGATATCATGGGCATTGTCAAATATTTGCTTAAAGGGCAATAAGGGGCGCGTATAGGGTCTCATATCTTTTGGCAACGGTGAGACTGTCGTGATGTTTGCGGATGTACGCGATGCTGTCGCGCTTCAGCTGTGGGATGCGCTCGGGATGGGCGATCAGCCATTCAAGCGCCTCCACCACACTCTCGCGTGAGGGTGTCACATTGATGATGGGGCGCAGCTCATGCTCACCGAGCAGGTCGTAGTGCTCGGGTTCGCCGCCGCCGACGCAGATGATGCCTTTCGACATGGCCAGAAGGGAGTTCATCGATGGCGTATAACTGTAGAGTTGGTCGAGGATGACGTCGGAACCGTCCATCATCCGCTGATATTCCTCAAAGGGCACGGAGCGTGCCACACGCAGGTCCATCTTGTCGGGATGACGGGCCGCCACCTCCTCGGCTGCCGATAGCATGATGTCGGTGCCCTTGTAGGCGCTGCGGGTTGTGTTGATGCCGATGAACACACGCAGTTGACCGCTGAAGTCGTCCTCACGTGGTTGCGGCATCTCTATGGGGTAGGGGATATAGGTCGCCTTTTGAGGAAACGCTTTTTGGTAGCACACCCAGTATTCGTAGAGTCCTGTCACGATGGCATCGCAGGAGGTGGCAATATGCTTGTTGAGCGCTTCCTTGGCAGTCCCTATCCAGTCCTTACGCTCTGTGAGTGCCTCAGGGTTGTCACGCAGTTGGTCACCAATATTGAAGTCGCTGTATCTCAGAGGTTTGTCTTCAATACAAGTGTGTACCCAATACCAGTCCATGCCGAATCCTCCGAGGATGACGCGGCGGTTGTTGCGGCGAAGATAGTCGTAGATGGGCCGGATGTTCTCGGCACGCAGTTCGAGAAACATGGGGTTGATGAGTTGAATGATGTCATAGCCCCGCCACTGGGGCAGTTGGGCACACACCTTGGCTGCCAGGACCACTCCTCCCCATTTTCCCGGCCGGCGGGTCAGGTCGATGTCACGGGGATAGTTTTTCCAAAAATCTCCGTTGGATGCCACGGTCACCTCATGCCCCAGTGCCCGCAGGCCGCGGGCCAGTGTGGCATGCACGTTGCTGTATTCACCCAATAGAAGTATTTTCATTGAAAAAGTGGAGTAGTCAGTTTCCCCTCCTTTGGAGGGGGTTGGGGGAGGTTATCAATAAGCACAGCAGCCGTCGTCCGGCTTTGCTGCTGCTGATGCGCCTGAACCATTTGTATTTCTGGGTGTAGTCGCGGTCGGGGAGGGGGAACAGTCCCTTCTGGGTCAGTTCGGCGACACATTGTTCCAAATAGCGGCCGTTGTGTGTCAGGGTGATGACGTTGTACAGATAGTCCATGGTCAACTGGTCGATGCGGCGCTGCATCGCCTCGCGCTCAGCGAGTGGCAGGGTGTCGGTGCGCTCCACCAATCTGTAAAGAACGCCCTTGGTGTCTTCCAGGCGCTTCTTCACCCATTCCTTGTCGTTCTTGCGGGTGATGGAATGACCTCTGTTGCGGTAATAATAGGCCTTCGCGTTGGTTGAGTACACCTTCTCGGCACGGAGGAAGAGTTCGGGGGTGAATTCCTCGTCCTCATGCAGGATGCCGGAAGTGAAGCGGAGGTTGACCAATGTTTTTTTCCTAAAGATATAGCCGCAGGCGGAGGCCCGCAGGTTGTTGTGGCGCATATACTCAGAACCCTCCATAGGCCCCTCATACTCCACCGTCATGTTGCGCTCCTCCTTGTCGGACAAGTGGAATGCCACGATGTCGGGGTCTTTCTGGCGCAAGATGTCGAGGCATTGCTCATAAATGCTGGTGTTGAGCAGGTCGTCGCCATCAACGAACTGGATGAATGTGCCGCGGCAGGCTTCGATGCCGAGGTTGCGGGCAGCACTCAGTCCCTGGTTTTGCTGGCGGATATAGAGGATGTCATTCCATTTCTCACGGAGTGTCTCCAGTGGCGACTCCTCTGAGCCATCGTCGATGACAATGATCTCGCGTTCCTCTGGGGTGAGCGAGAGGGCGAGGATGCTGTCGATGCACGCGCCGAGCAACTGTGGGGGCAGGTTGTAGTAGGTGACGATGAAACTGATCAGTGGTTGCTGCGCCGAGGCAGAAGAAGCCGGTGGATTTTGCATAGATTCTTGATTCCTAATAGGTTGAGCATTCTGAGTTTGAGTTGTGTCTTATGACTGACTGGCAGGTGGCGCCTGTCGGAAGAAGAGAACTTGGGCACGGGGATGATGGGGGCCTGCCGGGTGAATCGGTACACATCGAGTTGGATGTTGAGCACATGGCTGTAGTATTCGGTGAGTTGGTTGGCGAGACCCAGGTCGTGAAGTTGCTGCACATGGGCATCGAGCAGATCGGGGAGTCCTCGGCCGTCTGGGTCCATGGTGATGCCGTCAGGATTGCTGGCATAGTAGTAGAGTCCTTCCTCGGTGGTGGCGACGAGATGGGCTTTCCGGAGCAGCATGGGCAGGGTGTGCGCATCCTCGTAGAGCCGGTTGGCGGGGTAGCGGATTCCGTCAAAGAGTCGTCTGACATAGATCTTGTTCCATGCGAAGGTATGGGCATAAGCCTTTCCCTCCAGCCAATATTTCTTCATGTCGCTGTATTCACGGGCACCGAACTTGATGGTTGTCTGATCGGGACCGCCGTAATGCCAGCAGACGGGGTATTCGAGGATGTCGTAGTCGGGGTGGGCACTGAGGCGCGTCATCAGAATCGACAGCGTGTTGTCGCCCAAAAAATCGTCGCTGTCGATGAAGGTGATGTAGTCACCGTGCGCGATGTCGATGCCGGCGTTGCGGGCGGAGGACAAGCCGCCGTTGCCCTTGTGGATGACGCGGATGCGACTGTCGCGCCCCGCATACTCGTCGCAGATGGCTCCCGACCGGTCACGCGACCCGTCATCCACTAAGATCAGTTCATAGTCGGAGAACGACTGTCCGAGCACGCTGTCGATGCAGCGGGCCAGCGTGTTCTCCACACCATATACGGGGATGACAATGCTCAGTTTCATTCTTGTTGCAAAGATAGTGAAAGCCGAATGCAATGCAAAACAAAAAAGCCATTTTTTTGATTTTGCATGGCTGAGGCGGGTTGGTGTTTCAACACAGAGAGACAGAGGTACGCCTTTCTCCGTAAGCGGTGGCTGCCACCGCCCCCTTCTTGTGAGACAGAGTGACTGATCAGCGAATATGTTATAGAGTGCCCTATGGGCAGAACCAATGGTCGACGTGCGAAGCGGAAGTCAAATGGTAGGAAAATGAATAAAAAACGATAAAAGAATAATTTCCTTGCTGAAGTTTCCTTATTGCTGAGTAGTTTTTCTCGCAAATTCCTTGCTCGTTTATAAACAATTTCATATATTTGTGGCATCGAGGCAATGACTTTTTGCTTCACTGCTTTGTCACAAGAAGTAACCACCCAAAAGAATAGGATATGAAAAAGATTTTTTTGACCACCCTGATTATGGTTTTCGCCATTTCTGCGTATGCCCAGACGAGCGCATTTGCTTATATTTTTGACAAAAGCGGCACACCCACCAATGTCCGTAATGCCCCCAGTGGCAAGGTGGTGCAGAAACTGCCCGACGTGGATGGCGGCTATGTGGTAGAACTACTCGAAGTGAAAAACAACTGGTGGAGGATCGACCCTGTTATTGAAATCTACGGTGACGAGGATAGGGAGTTAGAACTTCAAGGTTCGAAAACAGGCTATTGGTTGCACAATTCCGTGATACAGTTCAATATCGCTGGCGAACATGAGAATGTGTTGCGTGCTACCCCATCGCCAAAGGGCAAGCCCCTCAAGATAGGTGTTGCCTATTTGATGGAAACCAGCCTGCGTCCACTTCAGATTCGTGGAGAATGGATCAAGGTGGAGACCACCGACAAGCGTTATACGGGATGGATGCCTATCGACAAGATTTGCTCCAATCCGCTTACCACTTGTCCATAGCACAGTCAAGGCGACACTTCCGTATCCCTTTTCCCTGAGGGCTATTGTCCCATTGATGCCGAATCCTTCAGACATGGCCACATTATTATATGACTCTGACATGATGGATAAGGTGTGAAGAGGGAGAAACAAGTTTTTCGTTGGTGAGGTTTTGTCCTTGCCACAAAATAAAATCCATGATTCCTCGTTTTTAAGAAGAAATCGTGGAAAAGACAGACAAGACAAAAGGCTATTCCCATATTTTGAAGTACACCGGACTGTTTGGCGGTGTACAGGGACTGAACATCCTGGTGGGCATCATCCGCAACAAGTTGGTGGCGGTGATTCTCGGCCCGTCAGGTATGGGACTTATCTCGCTGTTCAACTCCACCATCAACCTGATAGCCAACTCCACCAATCTCGGCATCCCCATCAGTGCGGTGAAGAACATCTCAGAGGCCAGTGCCCGTGAGGACCGCGCTGCTCTGGAGCACCTCGTAGTTACGGTGCGCTCATGGTGCCTGCTCACTGCACTCGCAGGCGTCGTGCTCTGTATCGCCCTCAGTTCGCTGCTCAGTTACTGGACCTTCGGTTGGGGCAATCACACCCTGCATTTCATCCTGCTGTCACCAGTGGTGGGCATGCTCGCCGTCACAGGAGGCGAGATGGCTATCCTCAAGGGGATGCGGCGGTTGCGGCCCCTCGCGCTCGTCTCAGTGTGGCATGTCCTCTTGGCACTGATCATCACGGTGCCGCTCTACTATTTCTTCGGTGAGGCGGCCATTGTTCCTTCGCTGCTCGTCATGGCACTGGTGCAAATGCTGCTCACGCTTGGCTTCTCCCTGCGACTCTTCCCGCTGCGTTTTAAAGGCGGAAGCAGACAACTCAGTGAGGGGGCGGGAATGGTGAGACTGGGCATCGCCTTCGTCATCGCCGGCATTTTGGGAAGCGGAGCGGAGTTCCTCATCAGGTCATTCCTCAGTTATAGTGCCTCTTTGGAAACCGTGGGCCTCTATACGGCGGGGTATATGATGATTATGACCTATGCCAGTGTGGTGTTCTCATCGATGGAGAGCGACTTTTTCCCCCGGCTGTCTGCCAACCATCAATATGCCACTACCGCCAATACTGTCGTCAACCGCCAGATAGAGGTGTCGCTGCTCATCGTCTCACCTCTGCTCGTCTTCTTCACCATCGCGATGCCGATTCTCCTGCCATTGCTCTACAGTGGTAAATTCTCTCCTGCCATCGGGATGATGCAGGTGATGGCCATCGCTGTCTATTTCAGGGCTATCAAGTTGCCCATGGCATATTTGCCGCTGGCCAAGGGCGACTCCTATTCCTATCTTCTGCTCGAAGCCATCTATGATATCCTGCTCGTCGTGGCAGTCGTGGTGGCTTTCAGATGGTGGGGACTCACGGGCTGCGGCATCGCCATCACTGCCGTGGGTATTCTCGACTTTCTGGTCATCTTGTTGTATACTGGTCACCGCTATGGTTACCATATCTCGGCACAGGTGATTCGCTATGCCGCCATTCAGATTCCCTTCGGACTGCTGGCTTATCTCGTTACCTTTGTGCATCAGCCGTGGCTCTACTGGACACTGGGCATCGCCCTCGGAATGGCAAGCATGGCGGTGTCGTTGCATATTCTCCGTCAGAAAACCAATCTCTGGGAGTCGCTGACGGCCAAAGTGAGAAGGAGGCTGGGGCGTGGCTAAGGTGACGGTGCTGATGGCATGTTGGAATGCTGCGGAGTATGTGGAGAAAGCGCTTGACTCGCTGCTCCGCCAGACATATCGTGATTTGCAGGTGGTGTGTGTCGATGATGCTTCCACCGACAACACCTTGGAGATTCTCCGGCAGTATGCGGCAAAGGACTCCCGCATACATGTCGTCTCACTGAGCGAGAATGGTGGACAGGCCCATGCCCGCAATGTGGCGCTTGCCAGGGCAGAGGGGGAGTATGTCTGCATGCTTGACAGCGATGACTGGATGTCGCCGGACGCCCTGGAACAGGCGGTTGCCGTTTTCGAGACACATCCTGATGCCGACTGTGTGCTCTTCCAGGTGGAGGAGGTGTATGCCGACCATGCCCGACGGTATCCGCTGCCTGCTTTTGAGCGGATGACGGGGGTGGAGGCTTTTGAGGCGAGTCTGACATGGTCGCTCCACGGATTGTATATGGTCAGGGCGGATATGCATAGGAAATATCCTTTCGATGAGACCACTCGTGCATACAGCGACGACAACACCACCCGCATCCATTATCTGCACTCGCGTGAGGTGAGGCAGTGCGGTGGCGTCTATTATTACCGCCAGCATGAGACTTCGGTCACACATGGCGTGAGTGTGCGCCGCTTCGACTATCTGCGGGCCAATGAGAGTATGCGTCGGCAGATGGAGAGGGCGGGGGCTGATGACAGGTTGCTCGGCATCTATGAAAAAATACGCTGGCTCAACCTCATCGACACCTACATGTTTTATTATTGTCATGGAAAAGAACTGTCTGATGCCGACCGCGCTTACGGTTTGGCGGAAATGAGGCGTGTATGGCGCAACATCGAGACATGGCGCATCCCGCGCAACCTGCGACTGAAACCTGGCTATATCCCGCTTCGGCCATGGTGGCTGTTCCGCTTGCAGGAGGAAGGCTATTTCACCTTGAGAAAGTGGATGGGAAAAAATAGATAGAAAAAAATGGCTCGTTTTTTTGTCTTTCCGATAGGAATCACTATCTTTGCATGAATAATCTCCGCTTCCATCTGAAAAACAAGGAAAGAAAATGACGCTAATCATTGTTGCTATCCTGCTACTCAGTTTTGTGCTCATCGCCACAGAGCATATCACCAATGTCAACAAGGCTGCGGTGGCCATCTTTGCAGGTACGGTGGGGTGGGTGCTCTACATCTGCTACGGCACAGATTTCGTCATGAGTGAGCACCAGGGAGAATATGTAGGCTTCCTCAATGGTGCCGTGGCCACCAGTACGGCAGTGAAGCAATATATCGCACAGAACATCTTTTTGAAATATGTGGGAAGGGCGGCAGAGATCGTGCTCTTCTTGCTGGCTACTATGACCATCGTCGAGATTCTCAACAACAACGGATGCTTCGATTTCCTCACTCCGATGGTCAGGACACGCCACAGCCGAAGGATGCTGTGGGCACTGACGACAGTCACCTTCATCATCTCAGCCAACCTCGATAATCTCACCACCACATCGCTCATGCTGGTGGTGACACGCAACCTGGTGTCTGAACATCGGGCAAGGTTCATTTACGGCAGTGCGGTGGTGGTGGCGGCCAATGCTGGAGGTGCCATGACAGTGATTGGCGACCCAGCAGGCGTCGTACTTTGGAACATGGGGGCGGTGACGGCAACCAACTTCTCCATGTCGCTCCTCTTGCCTTGTCTCATTGCATGGGCACTGCCCACTTACCTGCTTAGCAGATCGTTGCCAGAGCGTGTGACTATCGCATGGAAACCGATGCCGTTCAGGGGCGACGACACCAACCTCAATGTGTGGCAGCGTGCCCTCATGCTCTTTGTCGGAATCGGCGGACTTTGGTTCATCCCCACATTCCACAACATCACAAAACTGAGTCCCTTCCTGGGGGCACTGTGTGTGCTCTCCGTATTGTGGATCGTCAACGAGATTTTCAACCACAGGCTCTACAACGTCAACAAGATGACGGAGCGACGGATGCCTCAGGCTCTGCAATATGGGGTGCTGCAGATGATCCTCTATGTGATGGGAATGATGCTCGCCGTGGGGGTCGTGGAGGAGACGGGGGCCGTCAGGTGGCTCGCCGACCGCTGCGATGCCTATATCCATAATGTCTGGGTGATGGGGGCACTGGCAGGACTGGTGAGTTCGTCACTCGACAATTTCGCCACCGCGCTGAGTTTCTTCTCACTCCACTCCGTGGAGGAAGTGATACCCACAGGGGATGCCTACCAAGCAGCCTTTGCCACCAACGGCTGTTACTGGAAAGTGATTGCCTATTGTGCGGCTCTCACTGGAAACGTGCTCGCAATCGGTTCGATGAGCGGGGTGGCATTGCTCAAGATGGAGCGAATGCCGCTGATGTGGTATCTGAAGAATGTGGGTATCAAGGCTCTTGTCGGATGGGCAATGGGCTTGCTCGTCATGGTCTTCATCGCGCAGTGGCTGTGAAAAAGGCAAATCGAAGATTGAAAATTGAAGATTGAAGATTGAAAATTGAAGATTAAAAATTGAAGATTGAAGATTGAAAATTGAAGATTAAAAATCGATAAAGGATGCTTCTCCGTATGAACGCGTTTTGCGCGTTCCCTCAAACTAAAAATTTCAAAACCTAAATAACTATGGCAAAAATCAAGACAATAGGCGTAATGACTTCTGGTGGCGATGCACCGGGAATGAACGCAGCCATCCGTGCCGTCACACGTGCCGGCATCTGCAATGGTTTCAAAATCATGGGTATCTACAGGGGCTATGACGGTCTCATCAATGATGAAATCCAACCGTTCTCCACGGAGAATGTCAGCGGCATCATCATGTCGGGTGGAACCATCCTCAAAACGGCGCGCAGCAAGGAGTTCCAGACACCCGAAGGCAGGGAGAAGGCTTACAACAACATGGTGAAGCATGGCATCGATGCCCTTATCGTCATCGGAGGAAACGGTTCGCTTACAGGCGCCATGGAGTTTGCACGGGAATATGACGTGTGCTGCATCGGACTGCCCGGTACCATCGACAATGACCTCTATGGCACCGATTCTACCATTGGTTACGACACGACAATGAACACCATCATGGACTGTGTCGACCGCATCAGGGACACAGCGCAGAGCCACGAGCGTATCTTCTTCATCGAGGTGATGGGGCGTGACGCGGGCTTCCTCGCACAGAACAGCGCCATCGCTAGTGGAGCAGAGGCTGCCATCATTCCCGAGGAGTCCGTGCATGTCGACCAACTCGCAAGGTTCATGGAGAGAGGCATTCGTAAATCAAAAAAGAGTTGCATCGTCATCGTTTCGGAGAGTCCTAAATGCGGCGCCCTCTATTATGCTGATCGTGTGCGCAAGGAATTCCCCAATTTCGACGTGCGTGTGTCCATCCTCGGGCACCTGCAGCGTGGCGGACGACCCACGGCTCATGACCGCATTCTTGCCAGCCGCACTGGGGTGGGGGCCATCGAGGCCATCATCCAGGGACAGAGAAACGTCATGGTGGGCGTGCGAAACAACGAGATTGTTTATGTGCCGCTCGTAGAGGCCATACGAAGCGACAAGCCATTCGACAAAAAACTCATCAAGGTGCTCGATGAACTGAGCATCTGAAATGAATGTCTGACCTATTTGGCAGAAAGAGTTTTTTTAACAGAAATATATGAGCAAAAACGGCCCAAAAGGAAATTTTCGTCCATTTTATTTGTGGAGCATGATTATTTTTGCTATTTTTGCGAACAACTATTGAAAACTATTAAATTTAATATCTAAAATACAAGCTTATGTCACAACTTAACGGACACATATCCCAGATCATCGGCCCGGTGATTGACGTCAGGTATGACACCAACGGGCAGGATCCGGAGAAAGTGCTACCCAAGATTCATGATGCGCTCAAAATCGTCAGACCCGACGGGCGCAACCTCATCGTGGAGGTGCAGCAGCACATCGGAGAGGACACTGTCAGATGTGTTGCCATGGACAACACCGACGGACTGAGACGTGACCTCGAGGCCATCACTACAGGCTCTCCCATCCTCATGCCGGCTGGTGACCAGATCAAGGGACGCATGCTCAATGTCATCGGACAACCCATCGATGGCATGGCACAACTCGACATGAAGGGCGCATACCCCATCCACCGTGAGGCTCCGAAATTTGATGAACTTTCCACTCAAAAGGAAATGCTCTCTACAGGAATCAAGGTCATCGACCTGCTCGAACCTTACATGAAAGGTGGAAAAATCGGACTCTTCGGCGGTGCCGGTGTGGGCAAGACAGTGCTCATCATGGAGTTGATCAACAACATCGCAAAAGGACACAACGGCTACTCGGTATTCGCAGGAGTGGGCGAGCGTACCCGTGAGGGCAATGACCTCATCCGCGAGATGATCGAATCGGGTGTCGTACGCTACGGCGAGAAATTCAAAAAGGCCATGGACGAGGGCAAGTGGGACCTCTCACTTGTTGACCCCGAGGAACTGAAGAAGAGCCAGGCCACACTGGTCTACGGACAGATGAACGAGCCGCCGGGGGCACGTGCATCCGTGGCACTCTCTGGACTGACCGTGGCAGAGGAGTTCCGCGACAATGGTGGTAAGGACGGTGAGGCTGCAGATATCCTCTTCTTCATCGACAACATCTTCCGATTCACACAGGCTGGTTCTGAGGTGTCGGCGTTGCTCGGACGTATGCCGTCGGCCGTGGGTTATCAACCCACACTGGCCTCGGAGATGGGTACCATGCAGGAGCGCATCACCTCGACAAAACGAGGCTCCATCACTTCTGTGCAGGCTGTCTATGTGCCTGCCGACGACTTGACCGACCCGGCTCCGGCTACTACCTTCACACACTTGGATGCCACCACAGAGTTGAGCCGCAAAATCACTGAGTTGGGTATCTATCCCGCCGTTGATCCCCTAGGCAGTACATCGCGTATCCTCGACCCGCTCATCGTGGGTAAGGAACACTATGATTGCGCACAGCGGGTGAAGCAGATTCTGCAGCGCTACAAGGAACTCCAGGATATCATCGCCATCCTCGGTATGGATGAGTTGTCGGATGAGGACAAACTCACCGTCAACCGCGCACGCCGTGTGCAGCGTTTCCTCTCGCAACCATTCTCGGTGGCAGAGCAGTTCACTGGCGTCAAGGGTGTGATGGTCTCCATCGAGGATACCATCAAGGGCTTCAACATGATTCTCGACGGCGAGGTGGACTACCTGCCTGAGCAGGCATTCCTCAATGTCGGAACCATTGAGGATGCCATCGAGAAGGGTAAGAAACTCCTTGAGCAGGCTAAGGGATAAACAACGACAGTCCAATAAAGACAAAATTGCCTTATGCTCAACCTCAGAATTGTCTCTCCCGAAAAAGTGGCCTACAATGGTGAGGCTGAATCAGTCAAGGTGCCTGGCATCCTTGGCAGTTTCGAGATCCTCAACAATCACGCGCCCATCATCTCTGCACTGCAGAAAGGTGTGGTGGAATACGTCAACAGCGAGGGCCGACATCAACTGGACATCAACGGAGGGTTCGTCGAGGTGAAGAAAAACCTGGTGAGCCTTTGCGTGGAGGTGATATGAGCGCAGGGTTCCTTGACGTGGCATCACGACAGTACTGGAAACACGCGCTGTGGCTCACGGCTGGCATCTCGCTCATCGCACTGCTCGCTGCCAATGTCATGTACGCTCCGGTCGACATCACCCATATAGTGGTGGCTGTCCTGTTCTCGCTGCTCTCGGGATGTGCCATGGCGATGGTCATCAAACGTGTGGCAACACAGCGGAAACCCTGTATGGGCTCCTTCCTGGCCTACGCCGTGCTGAGAATCTTCGTCGCCTGTGCGATTATCGCCGCATATATGATGGTGACGGGACTGCGTGGCCGAGAGTTGCTGCCGTTCGTCATCCTGCTGGCGGTCTACTTCATCCTCCTCGACGTACTCGATGCCTGGTATATGGTAAGGGTGCAGAAGGAACTGGGGAGAGAGCCATGAGTACGGCAGTCGTTTTCGTCACTGTACTGGTGTTCACACTGCTCACTGTGGGTTATGTCAGGGGCATACGCTTTGTGGCACGCCACTCACCCGACAACCTCGTCAGGTTCCATTTCATCATGGTGGCTGTGAGGTTCATCTTCGCCATAACGGCGGTGGGCATCTTCGCACTGCTCTCGCCCTCCAGGGAGGACACGATGCAGTTTGCGGCGCTCACGCTCGGTCTCTACCTGACGATGATTGTCGTCACGATTATATTAAAACAATAGAAAAGAAATGAAATACATCAGACAATTGCTTGGCCTCATAGGGCTGCTTTGGGTGGCTGTGCCTGCCTTGGCGGCTGAGGGAGAGGAGTCGAAACTGGATATCTCGCACGTCGTGCTTGAGCATATCAAGGACTCCTATGAGTGGCACGTCACCGACATCGGCGATAAGCCCATCGTCATCCATCTCCCCGTCATCGTGCGTAGCAGCACTTCCGGATGGCATGTGTATTGCTCCTCGCAGTTTGAGCACCATGCCGATGCCAACGGTTACAGGCAGGGCCCTGACAACTTTGTCATTGCCACTCAGGGCGATAACGCTGGAAAGGTGGTGGAACTGGTGGGCGGTGAGGAGAAACGCCCGTTCGACATCTCCATCACCAAGACGGTGGCGACGATGTTCATCAGCGTCATTGTGCTGCTGCTGTGCATCCTCATACCCGCAAGGTGGTACAGGCGCCACAAGGCCAGCGACGAGGCTCCGGGGGGCTTCACCGGTTTCATAGAGATGCTGGTGATGTATGTGGTGGATGAGATCATCAAGCCTGGTGTGGGCAAGGGTTACGAGAAATACTGTCCCTACCTGCTCACTTGCTTCTTCTTCATCTTCACCTGCAACATCATGGGACTTATCCCGTTCCCGCCGGGCGGCGGAAATGTCACGGGCAACATCGCAGTGACATTCTTCCTCGCTCTCTGCACCTTCGTCATCGTGCAGTTCAGCGGCAACAAGCATTATTGGAAAGACATCTTCTGGCCGGATGTGCCACTGGCACTCAAGGCCTTCCCACTCATCCCGGCGATAGAGTTTGTGGGTATCTTCACCAAACCCTTCGCACTCATGATCCGTCTCTTTGCCAACATCATGGCGGGGCATGCCATCGCCATCTCGCTGGTGTGCATCATTTTCCTCGTCGCCACCAAGGCCGTCGGAGTCTTCCTCGGCATGAGTGCGGTGAGTGTCATCATGAGCGTGTTCATGTCTACCCTCGAGGTGCTTGTCTGCTTCATCCAGGCCATGGTGTTCACCATGCTCAGCGCCATCTTCATCGGTCTCGCACGGCATGAACCGGAGCATGAATAGGCACGAATAGGAAAGTAAGGTCAGAGGCAACAGGAGTAATGTCTACACTCCTAGTCTCCTAAACTCCTAGTCTCCTAAACTCCTAAACTCCTACACTCCTCAAAAATATAATAATCAACAAACATATTAACATTTTAAAATTTACAACTATGATTTCATTATTGTTAGCAGTAGAAGGCATTGCAAAGTTCGGTGCCGCTGTGGGCGCAGGTCTCGCAGCAATCGGTGCAGGTATCGGTATCGGCAGAATCGGTGGCCAGGCCATGGACGCTATGGCACGCCAGCCTGAGGTGATGAACAAACTGTTCACCAACATGATTGTGGCAGCAGCCCTCATCGAGGGTGTCGCACTTTTCGCAGCCGTCATCGCTTTCCTCTGCGTAGGATAAACAACCTGTTCGCTTTTTTCACAACCAATCGTTTAGAAGCGTATGGATTTATTGATTCCGAGTAGTGGCTTGCTTTTCTGGATGACCATCACGTTCTTTGTGGTGCTGTTCATTCTGTGGAAGTGGGGCTTCCCTGCCATCACTGACATGGTGAGGGAGCGCAAGGCTTTCATCGATGACAGTTTGCACAAGGCTCTGGAGGCCAATGAGAAACTCGCCAACATACAACAAGAAGGTGAATCCATTCTGCAGGAGGCTCGTGGTGAGCAGGCTCGCATCCTCAAGGAGGCAGCCGAGACACGCGACGCCATCGTGGGCAAGGCTCAGGACAAGGCAAAAGCCGAGGGCGCGCGCCTCATCTCTGAGGCAAAGGCTGAGGCTGAGAACGAGAGACAGAATGCCATTACCGACATACGTGCGCAGGTGGCTCAACTCTCTGTCCAAATCGCTGAGAAAGTGCTACGCGAAAAACTGTCGACCGACAAGGCGCAGATGGATTTTATCGACCGACTGCTCGATGAGGTGGAAGTCGGCAACAACAAGAAGTGACCGCCATGGAGATAGGTGTAATATCGGTACGTTATGCACGGGCGCTGCTCAAAAGCGCTACGGAGCAAAGAATCGAGGAGAGGGTCTACAGAGAGATGCAGGCGCTTGTGCAGAGTTATCTCAAAGTACCTCAACTCAGGTTCACCATCGACAATCCCATGCTCGCAAAAGAACAGAAGAAGAAACTTCTGGCAACGGCTTGCGGGAGCGAGATCGCACCCCTCACACGACGGTTCATCGACTTGGTTGTCGACAAGGGTAGGGAGAGCACCATGCAGTTCATGGCGGCCTCCTACATCACTCTCTACAGAAAGCAGAAAAACATTACGCGCGGAAGACTTATCACCGCTGTACCTGTCACCGCTGACATCGAGCGGAAGATGAGGCAGAAGGTGGAGGGAAAAACAAATGGTACCGTGGAGTTTCAGACTGAGACCAACCCCGAGATCATCGGAGGGTATATTCTCGAATATGATACCTACAGACTGGATGCAAGCATCCAAAACCAACTCCGCAACATTCTCACACAGTTGAGGTGACACACCTCAAGTTATTCATTTTTTCACAAGTAAAAGTATAATCAATGGCAGACAAAATAAAACCAAGCGAAGTTTCCGAGGTGCTGCTCCAGCAACTGCGAGAGATCAACAGCAAGGAACAGTTCGAGGAAGTGGGTACCGTGCTCGAGGTGAGCGACGGCGTGGCCCGCATCTACGGACTTAAGAACGCTGAGGCCAACGAACTGCTCGAGTTTGAGAACGGCACCATGGCTATCGTCATGAACCTCGAGGAGGACAACGTGGGATGCGTGTTGCTTGGCACCACCTCCGGCATCAAGGAGGGAATGGTGGCGAAGCGCACCAACCGTATTGCCTCCATCCGCGTGAATGACAACATGCTCGGACGTGTCATCAACCCGCTCGGACAGGCCATCGACGGCAAAGGAGACATTGACCTCACCGGGGCTTTCGAGATGCCGCTCGACAGAAAGGCGCCGGGCGTGATCTACCGACAGCCCGTGAAGGAGCCGCTGCAGACCGGACTCAAGGCTGTGGACTCGATGATTCCTATCGGACGTGGACAGCGCGAACTCATCATCGGTGACAGACAGACAGGAAAGACAGCCATCGCTGTCGACACCATCATCAATCAGAAAAGTTTCTATGAGGCTGGAAAACCGGTCTACTGCATCTATGTGGCCATCGGACAGAAAGCATCAACCGTGGCTGCACTCGTGCAGAACCTGAAGGAGCATGGTGCCATGCCTTATACCATCATCGTATCGGCTACAGCAGCCGACCCGGCTGCCATGCAGTACTACGCTCCCTTCGCTGGTGCAGCCATCGGCGAGTATTTCCGCGACAGGGGCGAGTCGGCACTGGTGGTATATGATGACCTTTCCAAACAGGCCGTAGCCTACCGCGAGGTGTCACTGATCCTCCGCCGCCCGTCAGGACGTGAGGCTTATCCGGGTGATGTGTTCTACCTCCACAGCCGTCTGCTGGAGCGTGCCGCACGTATCAATGACCAGCAGGAGGTGGCAGTGCAGATGAACGACCTGCCTGAGTGCATGCGAGGACATGTGAAGGGTGGCGGCTCTCTCACCGCTCTGCCCATCATCGAGACGCAGGCAGGTGACGTGTCGGCATATATCCCCACCAATGTCATCTCCATTACCGACGGACAGATATATCTTGAGAGCGACCTCTTCAACCAGGGCTTCCGTCCCGCCATCAACGTGGGTATCTCCGTGAGCCGTGTGGGTGGTTCGGCTCAGATCAAGAGTATGAAGAAGGTGGCTGGTACCCTCAAGATTGATATGGCTCAGTATCGTGAGTTGGAGGCTTTCTCTAAGTTCTCAAGCGACATGGATGCCGTCACGGCAATGACACTCGACCGAGGACGTAAGAACAACCAGTTGCTTATACAACCTCAGTATAGTCCTATGCCGGTGGGTGAGCAGATCGCCATCCTCTATTGCGGCACACGAGGACTGATGGCCGACGTGCCTGTTACCGAGGTCAGACGTTGTCAGGATCTCTTCCTCGAGAAGATGCGTTCCACACATGGCGACACCCTCGCCACTCTGGGGAGCGGAAAGATTGATGACGACTGCATCAAGGTGATTGAGGAAGCCATGGCGGATATCGCAGGACAATTTAAGAACTAACAGCCTATGCCGTCGCTCAAGGAGATAAAAAACCGCATTGCGTCTGTCAACAGTACGCGGAAGATCACGAGTGCCATGAAGATGGTGGCTTCCTCAAAACTGCACCACGCACAGGTGCAGATTGAGAGGATGCTGCCCTATGAGAGCATGCTCGAGCATATTCTCAAGACTTTCATCGCCTCAGATGCCGATGCCCATTCCATTTTCGAGCGTCAGCGCGAGGTGAAAAGGGTGGCACTCCTCGTCTTCGCGTCAAACAGCAGCCTGTGCGGTGGCTTCAACTCCAACATCATCAAACTCATGCAGCAGGCGCTGGAGGGTTATGAGCACCTCGGATGCGACAATATCGTCATCTATCCCATCGGGCGTAAGGTGGCAGAGAAAGTGGCCAAATTGGGCTACCAGTCTGCGGGTGACTTTACTGCCCTTGCCGACAAACCCAATTCGGTGGACTGCATCAACATCGCCACCGAACTGGGCAGGAAATTCCGGTTGGGAGAAATAGACAAGGTGGAACTCATCTACCATCACTTCAAAAGTGCTGGTTCGCAGGTGCTCACCCGAAAGACGCTCTTGCCCATCGACCTGGAGTCGGAACTGGAGTCCGACCATGAGCGTGACCTGACGTCAAACATCATCACAAAAAAGGCGCAGGACTATCTCAAAAAACGTAAGAAGAGGCATGAGGGTGCGGAATCGGAGGAAACGAAGCCGCTCAATGACAATTTCATTGTCGAACCCGACATGGACACAGTGCTGGGGATTCTTATCCCGAAATATGCCCACCTGATGGTCTACACCGCCTTGCTCGACAGCAACGCCTCAGAGCATGCTGCGAGAATGGTGGCCATGCAGACAGCCACTGACAATGCGGATGAACTGCTGCGTGAACTCAACCTGCAGTACAACAAGAGCCGTCAGCAGGCTATCACCAATGAACTGCTTGACATCGTGGGTGGATCAGTCAACAACTAATATGAAATTCTCAATCATCGGCACTGGGGCCATCGGTGGCTTCTATGGTGCCAGGCTCGCACGTGCCGGACATGACGTGCATTTCCTGTTGCACAGTGATTATGACTTTGTGGCAGAACATGGATTGCAGGTGGACTCATGCGATGGCAGTTTCCACCTGCAGTCTCCGTATATTTACCGCTCTACCTCAGACATGCCGGAGAGCGATGTCGTGTTGGTTGCCCTCAAGTCGGTCAACAACCATCTGTTGCCCGACTTGCTGAGACCGCTGCTGCATGAGCGCACCCTTGTCGTGCTCATCCAGAATGGGATTGGACTGGAGCACGACCTCCAGCAGCATTTCCCCGACCTGTGGCTCGCGGCAGGACTGGCTTTCATCTGCTCTTCGAAGACAGAGCCTGGGCGTATCTCTCACCAGTGCTATGGCAGCATCAATTTCGGCAACTATTCCTGCAAAGATGAAGACCTCATGTCGCGTACGGTGGAGGCTTTCCGCGAAGCGGGCATAGAGGCCAATCTGGTGGAGTATTACCAGGCAAGGTGGAAGAAGGCGGTGTGGAACATGCCGTTCAATGGAATGACGGTGGCACTGCATACGCAGACCGACCGTCTGTTGGCCAATCCCGTCACGGAGCGGTTGATCTTTGAGCAGATGATGGAGGTCATCGGTGCCGCTCAGCATCTTGGGGTTACAGGCCTAGATGAGGAGTTCGCTCACAAAATGATTGCCACAACACGTGTCATGACACCTTATTCACCGAGCATGCGTCTGGATTACGATTTCCATCGCCCGATGGAAATCTATTACCTCTACACCCGTCCCATTGAGGAGGCGCGTGCCGCCGGCTACGACATGCCACGCCTCGCCATGCTCGAGGCAGAACTCCGCTTCCTGTCAGATGTATAACTAGGGAGACCAGAGACTGGTCTTTCTAGTTTTTCTAGTCTCCCTAGTTTCCCTAGTGCTCCTAGTCCTCCTAGTCCCCTAGATCATTTAAAAGAGAATGCCGACGACTTGCCGTTGACATTCTGGAATTGTCCCTTGTATTGACCATTTTTGTAGGTGCCCACCAGATCGCCTGTCACTGTTCCGTCACTGCGGCTCACGCGAAGCACCAAACGGCCATTCGATGGGTCGTAGGAGACGAGTTTCACGTCACGGTTCTCATTTTCCCCTACACCCAGTTCCTTGCTATTGGTGGTGTACATCAAGGAACCACTGTTGTTGTCCATTGACAGGCGGGTGGCCCAACCACCCATCAGTCCCTCAACCAAGAATGAAAGTGATTCGCCGACAGCCTTGTGCTTGCCGTTGTTTTTGACATATTCGTCATACTCGTTCCCGGTGGGCAGGAAGGAAGCCATGAACTCCTCCTTGGTGATGCCTTTGATGTTGAGCCGCTGACCTGTCTCGCTCTCCATGCTCGCACCAAGTTTCTTTGTCCTCACCGTCACCGTCTCCCCTGCTTTCACGTCGATGCCAGGTACCTCCTCCGTGGCCATCTCGCCGCCACCCCAGTAGCCTTCTTTGTAGATAATACTCCAGGCGTTGCCGGGAATATCGATTGACGAGGAGTTCTTCACCTTGAACACCGCACCTTTGGAGGATACCCATTCACCCTCGTAATAATCGTCTCCCCAGGTGCCGGTGCTGGAAATGGAAAGGGCGGATTTCACTTTGTTGTTGAACTCCTCAAACAGATAGTCGGCGAGTCCTTTGTCTGCCATGCGCTCTGCCTGTTCTGCGTCGGTCAGACCTTCCTTCCACTGTCCTGTCTTCTTTGCAAACGACAGTTCGGCGGCGGGGTAAGCAAAAAGACCGTGTGACGATTGGATGACGTATCCGCCGTCAGTATTCTCACTCACCAGCAGGTCTATTCCCTTGCCCAAGGTGAGGGTGGTCATTTTCTCTGCCTCGTCTGTTGTGATGACAAGACTGTCGGCATTGTAAGTTACCGACAGCGACTCGGCTTTTTCTGCATCGGGATACATCCGCGTGATGGCGGCACGGTCGCCGTTGGCGACAGCGGTGGCAAACTCTTCGGCAAATGCCTTGTATTTTCCGTCGCCCGAACACGATACCATCAGCAGGGCGACAACGCCAGTCATGCTGGCAAAAATCCATTCTTTCATAGTCTTTGATTGATTGTTGTGACAAAAATACAAAAAAATGATGATCATTTGCTGTATTCATCACTTTTTTTTGCAAATCTTCTCCTCCTGTCAAATTGTTCATCTGAAAGAAGCATCACCCGCAATGACAAAATCTTCGTCTTTCATTTGAAAGTATGAAATAATATGCTTATTTTCGCGGCACGGAAACAGATAATGACTATAGTCCCACTAAAATAGGAAGGGTTGATATTTAATGGCTGCAGGTTTTTCAATACTTATTCCTTCGTGGAATAATCTGCCTTATCTTCAGTTGTGTGTTGACAGCATCCGGAGATATTCTGCATTTGAGCATCAAATCATCGTGCATGTGAATGATGGTTCTGATGGAACTCTCGAATGGGTGAAGTCGGAGGGATTGGACTACACATGGTCTGCTCAAAATATCGGTGTTTGTCTTGCCATGAATATGATGAGGCGGCTGGTGAGGCGAGATTATATCTATTTTATCAATGACGATATGTTCGTGCTCCCAAACTGGGATGTGGTGTTGATGGATGAGGTGCGGCGTCTGCCCGACAATTTATTTTATCTGTCGGGAACAATGATACAGCCACATGATGAGAATGATGTGGGATTGTGCATCAATTTTGGCGATTCGGTTGAGACTTTCCAAAGAGAGAAACTGTTGAAGGAATATATGGATGTGCCGTATCATGACTGGATGGGATCTACACGTCCACCAAATCTGGTGCATCGCGACATCTGGGACCTGGTGGGCGGCTATAGCATAGAACTGAGTCCGGGAATGTATAGTGACCCGGATTTTACGGCAAAACTTCTGATGGTAGGAGTGCGATATTTTAAGGGAATGGGCAACAGCCGTGTCTATCATTTTGAGACAAAAACCACCAAGCGCATCCAAAAAAACGATGGAGCCGTTCAGTTTTTGCTCAAGTGGGGCATCTCCAATTCTGCCATGCGTAAATACATTACACGCCAGGGTAAGGACTGGGCTTTGCATGAGACTCCCATCAACCATGAAAAACTGAAGTCAAAGCGTAAATCTGCCAGGTGGAAAGCAATATGGTATCTGCTCAGCAAAGGATTCGGGTTGGTGAAGAAAATTGAGAACGATCGTTGATTCTCATTTATTTCTTTTCATTCTGCCCATTCTCCCGCTTTCATCTTTCGTCTTCATGAAAACGACCAGTGAACTCGATGTGGCTGCGCTGACGTGGTGTGACGCTCACTGCTGCGTTGCCTCCGTCAAATAAAGTGATGATGTAATTGTAGGAGTCCTCAGTGTCTACCGCATGGATGTAGATGATGTGCCGGTTGCGGTGCGAACTGTCCACTGTGTAGTTCGTGATGGGGGCTTTGAAGCGCAGACCTTTTCCTCCGCCGTAGGGAATGCTGTAGGCTCGGCCGAAGAAGGGGAGGTCGGACTTCAGAGTGTCGCCATCCACCGTCACGCTATAGGAACTGGTGAGATTGATGACTCCTACAGGCCCTTGCGGCTGGGCACGGTCGACGTCGATGGTATACTGTCGGTTGGCGAGGCCTTCCTCGATTTTTGCCTTGGTCAGCGCGAGTTGCTCGGCTTTGGCTGCCCTGGATGCTTCCGACGTGGCGCAACTGTTCATGCTCAGGAGCCACATCAGGCACAGAATGGCGTAACAACTTGTAATGACTGTCAAATAGGGCTTTCCTCTCTTCATTGTTGTTGGCTTTTCAGTATTGTTGACTTGATGTTGGCAAAAATAGCACTTTTTCCCTTAGCAGGCAAATTATTCATGTGAAAAACAAGAAGGATTTTGATTCCTTGCAAATATTTATCTATACGATCATCATAACATGTGGATAAATCGTAATTTTTTCCTGATTTTAACGCCTCACGAATATTCTAAGAAAAATCTTTTTTAAACCCTTATCTTATTTTTTTTTCGAAGCGAAGCGTTTTTTGATTATCTCTTCTTTTCGGATAGGTCTGAACTTGCGCAAGTTGATTTATTGTTAATTATCCCAAATTTAAGTAAGGCTGTTGAGAATAATTCCGTAACTTTGCCCTTCATGCTAATGACTTATTAAATTAACTGCAATGGATTTCGACCAACAACTATTCCTCAAGCACTTCCATAAGAACAAGAACCTGAATGTCAGTTCATCACCATCACTGCGGCGCAATGAACAAATCCATTTCATGCTCTGCTTCGATGAGCAGGGACTTGCATACGTCAAGGTGGTGGACAAGAAGGGGGCGGAGGTGCGGACCGACTACCGACTTTACACAGATGAGTTGTTCAATGTGTTGCGTGCTATCGACAAGGCGAGGGAAGAGATGCGCGAGAAGATAGTCTGGGGTGAGGAAAACGAGCGCGTCTATCTGTCTCAGTGGCGCTGGGTGCTATATGAACTGGTGCGATGCAACAATATCGTAGATGAGCAGATGCGACCCCTGCAGGTATCAGATACAACCCTGCAATTGAGGCTGCATATCTCTCAGAATGAAAAGGGAGAGTATGTCACCGCTGTCGATGTGTATGGCGACGGTATCGTTGCCGATAAATTCCAACTCATTGCCGACAACTTTGTGCTCGCAGGCGACATCCTCTATCCACTGCGGCCCATCGGCGACAATTTTGCATCCCTCCGTTATTTCCTGATCAGTTTTCCAGAAAACTGGGCAGAGGCCTACTTGTCGGTGTTCTTTTCCTATATGGAGAATGTCGTGCCGGTGTTTGGTGACTACAAACTCGTGTACAGCGACCAGTTGGTGACAACCATACCTACGATCATCTTCGAGAAAGTTGACGAGGACATGGCTCTTTACATGAGGTTGGTGCAGGGACTCGATGGATTCGAGCATGACTTCATGCATCGCTTCGATCTCGTCTATGTGGCAAGGCTTACCATGGAGCGACAGATTCTCCTCAAGAGAATCGCTCACCGCGACAAAGTGCAGGACATCAAACAACTGCAAAACAAGATTCTCAAGTATGCAGGGTCGATGGGTAAGAAAGAGGTATATCAGGAGGATGACCTTTTTATCATCCCAGAGGCCATTGCCGGTCCCTTCCTCCTTGGGGCACTCCCGGAAATCGTCCGCGATTACCGCATCGTGGGGTCGGAGAGTTTGAAACGCTACAAGGTGAAGTCGGCTCAGCCCAAACTCAGCCTGAAAATCGGTTCGGGAATCGACTTCTTGGAGGGCACTGCCACCGTCAATATCGATGAGGAACAGTTCTCGCTGCGTAATTTTCTCGCACAATACCGTAAGGACAAGTATATCACTCTCTCTGATGGCAACCGTGCCATCGTCGATGAGGGGTTCATGCGCCGGCTTGAGCGACTTTATCATCATGGTGCGAAGAAGGATGGTACGCTGCGTATCAGTTTCTTCGATCTGCCTGAGGTGGAGGAACTGATGCAGCAGAGGATGGAGGGCAGCGCGTTCGAGCACCATAGGGAGGTGTACGACGGATTCAACCATCTCAAGGACCAGAAGATGCGATTCCCTCAGGTGAAGGCTCAGTTGCGCAACTATCAGCAAGAAGGGGTCAAATGGATCAATTATCTCTATGAGAACAAACTGGGCGGATGTCTGGCCGATGATATGGGACTGGGAAAGACGCTTCAGACCATCGCCATGCTTGCCCGTGTCTATCCCAAGGTGAGGAAACCGTCGTTGATTGTCATGCCACGGACGTTGCTGTTCAACTGGCAGGATGAGTTGCAGAAATTTGCTCCCCAACTCACCTTCACCATCTACTACGGTGCACAGCGTGATCTGAAAGAGGCGATGAAGAGCCAGTTGGTGCTCACTACCTACGCTCTCGTGCGCAACGACATTGAGACTCTCTCCAAGAAGAAGTTCCACTATGTCATCCTCGACGAGAGCCAGAACATCAAGAACGTATCGTCGCTGACCACTCAGGCGGTAATGCTCCTGCAGGCTGAGCACCACCTCGCTCTCAGCGGCACACCGATAGAGAACAATCTCACAGAACTTTACTCCTTGTTCCGCTTCCTCAACCCGTCGATGTTTGGTTCGCTGGAGGAATTCAACCGCGAGTATACCAATCCGATACAGCAGCAGGGTGACAAGGACACTATGAATGCCCTCCGCCGCAAGATTTTCCCCTTCGTGCTCCGCCGCATCAAGCGCGATGTGCTCACCGAACTGCCCGACCGAACTGAGCAGACACTCTTCTGTGAGATGTCTGATGAGCAACTGAGGTTTTATGAGCAGCGCAGGCAATACTACCACAGCCTGGTGAAAAAGGAGATACAGGCCAACGGCATTGCGAAAAGCCAGATGGTGATGTTCCAGGCCCTCAGTGAACTGCGTCGCATCGCCTCTGTGCCTGAGAGCCTGAGCGATGGTCAGGTGCATTCCCCCAAAATCGACCTGCTGATGGACAGCATCACAGAGGCTGCAGAAAATGGACACAAGGTAGTGGTGTTCTTCAATTTCATCGCCGGTATCGAATTGGTCAGCGAGCGGTTGGAGCAACAGGGCATCGATTTCGCCACCATGACTGGCTCCACACACGACCGGCGCAGTGTCATTGAGCGGTTCCAAAACGACCCCCAGTGCATGGTGCTGCTCATGACCATGAAGACTGGCGGAGTGGGTCTTAACCTCACCGTCGCGGACACTGTGTTTATCTTCGAGCCGTGGTGGAACCGTGCTGCCGAGGAACAGGCCATCAACCGCCTCCATCGTATCGGGCAGACGCAGAAGGTGATGAGTTACTCGGTCATCATGCGCGACACGATAGAGGAGAAAATCCGACTGTTGCAGGAGAAGAAAAAACTCCTTTTTGATGGTCTGATTGGAAGCGACACCACTACAACAAAGGTTCTCACCGAGGAGGACATTGATTTCATCCTCAGTTGATTATTTCTTATAAAACAAACACTACTGATTATGTTCGAGGAAATGATAGATGTCATCAAACTGTATCTGCCCGACAGAAAAACCTTTCAGTCATTGAGCGGCGATTATGGATTCCGGTTCAATAAGGATGAACTGCAAAATATGGTTGAGCCCTTCAGAAAGATGCTTCGTGGTGCGAAGGTGGAGGTGTACGACAGTGAGGGATATCTTACAAGCAGCGAAACGCTGAGGAAAATGTTGGACACTCCCGTTCCGCAGAAGATGGTCTATCAGCAATTCATGGCCATCATGATGGGCGACAGGCGAAATTTCATCACCTATATCAACCGCCTTCCCCAACTGCATCAGAATGTCTACAGGATGATCCTCCGAAACAACATGTGCCTGTTGTCGGATGTGAGAAAAATGATGGGCTTGTCTGAAAAACCGAAGGAGCGCAGATATTATTGGGGCATAGAAAAGATAGATCTTAATTTTGTCGATTATATCAATGGTGGATACGATGACAGTTACAATTATATCTACTATGTCTCGATTTCTTTGGAACTGAGAGAGTGGATGTTTGATGCGCTGTTGCCGGGAGAGCGCGACCTTGTCGTCGAAGAGGAATTGCCGGATAACCTTCAGGAGGGGTGCTTCGAACTTTCCACCATTACGCACATGCCGGTAGTGGAGGCTCTTTTGGAACAGGGTGTACTTACGATGGTTACCAACAAATTTTCTGCGGCTTCGGTGAAAAAGGGGGTTGCTCAGTTGGGGGCAGAGGAGTTCTTCTCTGGCTTGGGACTGCCCAAGGTCATGCTTTCCCTGCGTGGTGCCATCATGCTGCAAACCATGGGTTGTGTGTATGGTGAGAGGAGAATGAAGACTGGCAAGAAAAAAATGCCAGAGGAAAGGCTGAGAATCATGAGGACGTTGGTCAACAACAATGTCTTTGATCTGTATCCTATCCTGTTGGGCTATTGTTCTGGTCTGCGTCCTACGATGTATGAATATTTTTATGGTGACAGGATCATGGCTGTGCTCTGCAAAGCCGTTCAGGAATGGAAATTGGGCGAGTGGATAGAGGTCTGTTCGATCATACGGCGCTATTTCCAAAGCACGGGGCATGCCGAAGATCTGAACTTCATCTCCAAGTATCAGGTCGACAGGGTGACGGTTTGGAATAAGTTTGGCGGCGAGGAGAGAAGGGTGCGTATAGGGAACTTTGCTAAGGAGATTGGCATTCCCTTCTGTAAGGGCTTGCTGTTTTACATGGCGGCATGGGGATGGCTCGATATCGCTTGTAGGGAATACGACAGCGATGATGTCAGTCCTTACGACACGCTGGAATATGTCCGTATGACACCGCTTGGGGCTTATGTGCTGGGACTGACCGACAAATACGAGAGACCAGCATTACCCAAAAATGAAACCTATTTCGAACTTGACCCCGACCGCCTCATCATCAGATCGTTGTCTGAGGACAATCCGTATGAGAGTCTGCTTAAAGACACATGTATACCTATCGGAAACAGGCGATATAGGATGACGGCGGAAACCTTCCTCGCGCACTGCGGGGACAAGGAGGACGTGCAGGGGAAGATAGATTTTTTCCAAAAATACATCAGCGGCAATCTCACCCAGGTGTGGACTGACTTTTTTGACAGTCTGCTGAAGCGCTGTAATCCCCTTTCAAGACAATCGAGCGATGATTATATCATCTACAGCATATCTGCAGACAACAAACCTCTCATCCACCTGATGGCCAATGACCCCGTACTCAGACCGCTTATCATCAGGGCGGAGAACTTCATCATCCTCGTGCCAAAGGACAAAAAGACGAAGTTTGAGCAGCGTCTCAAGAGCCTGGGATACCTGCTGTGAGTCCTGCTCAATTGTCAATAGCACTTTATCCATAAAGGCCTCAGTTTCTTTCAACTTGAGAAAGTTGTGTAAAAAACTTGTTTGTTTTTTTGATTTTCGCTCGGCTTTCATTATCTTTGCACCAAATGCACTGAACCAATCTGAAACCTGTATAAGAGTAACAATCTAAATCTAAGCAATATGAATCTGAAAGTACGTTTAGCGGTGATGAACTTCCTGGAGTTCGCCGTTTGGGGTGCCTACCTCACATGTATGGGTAATTATCTTGGAAAGGCGGGATTAGGTGAGCAGATTGCCTGGTTCTATGCCATTCAGGGTATCGTGTCTATCTTCATGCCTACCCTGATGGGTATTGTGGCTGATAAGTATATCCAGCCGCAGCGCCTGTTGGGTATCTGCCATTTGTTGGCAGGTGCCTTCATGATCGGCTGCTGGTGGATGGGAATGAACAATCCGACACCCGACAAGACAGCGTTCATCACGCTCTACACGCTGAGCGTCGCATTCTACATGCCCACCATCGCACTTGCCAATACAACGGCATTCTCTATCTTGTCGCGCAACGGGATGGATACCGTCAAGGACTTCCCGCCCATCCGAGTGCTGGGCACCGTGGGCTTCATTGCCACCATGTGGTTTGTCAACTGCGCTGTGTGGGACGGTGGCTCTTTCATGTTCACCCTGGGTGAGAACGCTCACAAGTTCCAGTACACCTACATGCAGTTCTTTGTATCGGGATTGCTCAGTTTTGTGCTCTTTGCCTATTGCTTCACCTTGCCCGCTTGTCCGCTGGTCAAGAAGGAGGGTGGAAAATCCTTGGCAGAGACTTTCGGACTGAATGCCTTCAAATTGTTCAAGACCAAGAGGATGGCTTTGTTCTTCATCTTCTCTGCATTGCTGGGTATGTGCCTCCAGGTGACAAACGGATATGCTGGTCCGTTCATCACCAGTTTCAAGGGCAGCATGGATGCTACCATCGCCAATTCCTTCGCGGCCAACAACGCCACCTTGCTTACCTCCATCTCTCAGATCAGTGAGGCGCTGTGTATCTTGATGATTCCGTTCTTCCTGAAACGCTATGGCATCAAGGTGGTGATGCTCATGTCCATGTTCGCTTGGGTGTTCCGCTTCGGATTCTTCGGAGTGGGCAATCCTGCCATGCCGGGTGTGCTGCTCTTCATCCTGTCTTGCATCGTCTATGGTGTCGCCTTCGACTTCTTCAATGTCTCAGGCGGTATCTTCGTCGATCAGGAGTGTGAGCCGAGCATCAAGGCTTCGGCACAGGGACTCTTCATGATGATGACCAACGGTGTGGGTGCAACTGTAGGCACGCTGGCTGCCGGTGCCATTATCAATTCATACTGCTCATGGCAGGATGTGGTGGTGAATGGCGTCAGCCAGAGTTTCCTCCTGGGAAGTTGGCAGACATGCTGGTTCATCTTCGCCGCCTTTGCCCTTGTGGTGGGTGTGGCGTTCGCATTGGTCTTTGACCCGAAGAAAAAAGAGAACTGATGGGATTGGTCAGGCTGTATTTCAAGGGGGTGTCCGAAATCGTCGCTTCTGATGATGTGGGACTGCTGACACTGACCGATGAGGAACGCACACGCCAACTCTCCATCATCTGCGATGCCAACATGGTCTACCAGTTCGGCTTGCGTATCAAGGCGGCTGAGGTGGTGCCCAAGTTGGCGCCCGAGGTGCTGTGGCAGGTCATCGCACGCAACCTTGACCTGCGTTTCCAAATCATCATCAATGACTTGGACGATGGACAGTACAAGACCTTGTTATATATGCCTGATATCCTGCAGGCCATCCCCGTGCGTGCCAGTGATGGGGTGCTCATAGCCCATATCTCTGGCATGCCCATCTACATCGAGGAGCGTCTGCTCTTGCGGCAGGGAATCCCCTATAGCGACTCCGAGACCGGCATTTCCGTTCCTGTGAATGTCATCAGCAACGACATGCTTCGCAAGGCACTCGACAAGGCGGTCGAAGAGGAGGACTATGAGAAGGCCTCCCAAATCCGTGACGAATTGCTGAGAAGGGGTGATAAAGACCGCAGACCATGAAGGAAGCCCGTTATTTCTATGCGCCTGATGCAGTCACCGCAGGGCGGTTGCCCGATGATGAGGCGGCTCATGCCATCCGGGTGCTCCGACTCCGCGAGGGGGATGAGATTTTCCTCATCGACGGTGTGGGCAATTTCCATCGGGCGCAGGTGACGCTCGTCTCATCCAAGCATTGTGCTTATCAGATATTGGAGACCTTGCCGCAACAGCCTTTGTGGCGCGGACATATCCATCTGGCGATGGGACCCACCAAGATGATGGACCGGGTGGAGTGGATGGCGGAGAAGGCAACGGAGATTGGATTTGACGAACTCACCTTCCTCGATTGTCGCTTCTCCGAGCGCCGTGTGGTGAAGACGGAGCGTGTGGAGCGCATCGTCTTGGCGGCTGTCAAGCAGAGCCGAAAGGCATGGCGACCAGTGGTGAATGGGATGACTCCTTTTGAGCAGTTTGTCAAGATGCCTCGCGAGGGGGCGAAGTTCATCGCCCACTGCTATGAGGAGATAACCCGCACCGACCTCTTTGACATTCTTTCTGCATTGGAAGATGACAACCCACAGGTGACCGTCCTCGTCGGACCAGAGGGGGATTTCTCCATTGAGGAGGTGAGGCTCGCCATGGACAACGGATTTCAGTCGGTATCTTTGGGTGAGTGTCGCCTGCGCACGGAGACTGCGGCCCTCTCTGCCGTCATGATGGCACAGTTGGCCCTGAGAAAACGTTTTTAGAAAAACACTGTAATTATCTTTTCATTTGTGCCCTGAAGTATGCATCCCATGATATACGATTCACGACATGCTAAGGAAACCAACTCCCCCTCTCAGATGAGAGGGGGTTGGGGGGCGTTGATCATAAACAATAAGGGCACGTTGATATTTCTTTCTCTCTTGATCATGCTGCTCTCCGGTTGCGGCAGTTCAGGTCAGGAGAAGGCTGGCCTTCCCAATGAGGAGGAACTGCTCAGTGAGATCAGTCGACTGCCGATGCTCTATACGGTGGAAGCAGAGGTGGAGGTGCTGGTGGAGGGACATGGCAAGAACGGCACCGCAGAATGGAAAACGATGTTTGGATCACGTGATATCATTGTACCAGTGAGGGCGTATCTGAAGGCGGGAATCGACTTGTCTAAGATGACGGATGTCGAGGTGAAGGGCGACAAAGTGTATGTCAGCCTTCCTGACCCAGTGATAGAGATTGAGAGCACGGAGATTCCCTGGGAGAAGGTGGTCACCAGCGTGTCGGGGTTGCGCGACAAGTTCAGCAACCGTGAGAAGGAGTTCCTCACTCGTAAGGGGAGAATCAAAATCTTGGAGGATATGGGCAACCTTGACCTCATTCAACCTGCCCAGGAGCATGCTGAGCAGATAGTGAGCAACCTCATTAGGGGGATGGGCTATAAGCCTGTGCTCAGGGCGCGACCTATTTATGATGAACGTGAAATCATCAGGTTTGTCAAGGATTAGTAGATAGTGTGGATAAGATGAACGAATTGATGAAATGGATACTGACCGCTGCCACCATATTGGTGGCTTTGGGTGTGGTGCTCCTGTTCCTGCGACTGACCAAGCCTGCAGAACCATTGGATTACTCCACTGGGCCTGTCACCGTGCTCGACATCGCCAAGACAGAGAAACTGAAGGTGCTGACTATGCATAAGGAGGTGCTGGCTCATCAGCATCGCTTCAATTCGGGCTTGCTCAAGAAAAATGAGGAGCGCATCTATGTCATCTATCCTGCTACCTTGCATTTCGGCTTCGACCTGACAAGATGTGATAGCAACAGCATCCGAACACATGGCGATACGGTGAGTGTCACCTTGCCGCCCGTGCAGATACTCAACAAAGACGGACATTCTGTCGATGAGGCCATCAAGCGCACGGCTATCGAGGAGGGGGAGTGGTCGGCAACGGACATGACCAATCTGCGCAACCGCGCTGAGGCTATCATGCGCCGCCAGTGTGAGTACGACGGGTGTTACGAAAAGGCTGAGAAGGCTGGCATCAGCGCGGTCAGGTCGATGATGGCGTCGTTGGGTTTCGGCCATGTCGAGGTGAAGGTGAAGAAAAGGGCCAGTTACGGCCTTTGCCTCATCGACAGAAACTTCCATAATAACCATAGTTTCAAGTTTTGCCGGAAAGACGGAAAATCATATCTCTCATATGAGAAAGGTGGGCAGGAGTCACACCTCTACTATACTCCAGGAAACATCCCGCTGCACGAATTGCTCGCCCTGGGTGACTATTTCATGCTTTTCTTTGACCGTAGTCCGCGTCAGGCGATGGTTTTCAAGAAAAACAACCAACTGGCTCTCGCCTTCCTCAATACAACCATCACTGCAGGAAGCAAGGAGGCAGCGCAGGTGCGCAGTCGTGCCTCGAAGTACGACATGTCACCGCTCCGCCATGCCATCGTAGACCTTATTTATGGGGGAAAGGTCAACCTCACCATCATGGAGACTGACAAAAAAGGCAACGAGATCTTCAGATATTGATTTCCCTAGTCTTCCTAGTCACTCCTAGTTTTCCTAGTCCTCCTAGCCCAGCACAGAATATACATACCCCTTTGCCGTGTTCACCACAGTGGTAAACCGCTCCTCTCCGGTCAGCACATCCTTCATATTTTTTTTGATGCCTGTTCCCCTGAGTTTCAGAAGGGCTTCCTTCATCGTCCAAAGTCGGATGAAGGCGATGTCAGGGTGGGGAGATGACAGAATCTGGCGCATCTCCTCATCGTTCATCGTATAACGGGCCACCGACTCATTGTAAGCCCTGATGCGCTCTACATCAATGCCGATAGGATGGGGGGATATAGCGCAGACCGCAGCCTCGGTGCAGTGGCTCATGTTGAAATGGATATGTGGATAGTCTGCAAGAAAAGGTTTGCCATCTTTCCCATAGCCAAGCAGAGGTGGTTCGGGGATGCCATATTCCTCTCGCAGACCGTCGCAGAGCAGCAAAAAGGCTGCCGCACAGAGTTTCTGACCCAGTTCATGACGGAAACGGAGCACTTGCTCGCGGCGCTGCTCCGTCAACTGGGGCATGGCTGCCGTGAGGTCGAATGATGTGATGTCGTCGTTGATGTAGATCATTATAATATCAAAAAAGCCAAGCATCTTGCCTGGCTCTTTTTGTAGGAACAATCGGACTCGAACCGATGACCTCTTCAATGTGACTGAAGCGCTCTAAACCAACTGAGCTATGCTCCTGTGCGTTTTGCGATGCAAAGGTACTACATTTTTGCGAACCACCAAATTTTTTTCGTCTTTTTTTTCATTTGGCGATTTTTGACTTCTCCCACCATGAAACAAGAATGGCTGTGCAACTGGTAGGGACACGATGATCGCGTCCGCACAGGCGACAGCCTGTTTCCACACCATGAATGGATGATATACAGGAAAATCCTGTTTTCCAAGAAAAATGTCAACTGTAAATGGATTTATTTACCTAAATATGATAATTTCTCGGAAAAAAAACCTAAATTTGTAACCTCTATCCATCTCTTAAGAGATGATCATGATGGCCTGAATGCCCATGATAATTCGCGTAAGAATATAAAACATATAATTTCCATGTAATGAACCATTAATATTCTCGCCGCAAGTGACGAAAAATTCTCTAATTCGACAAATTCGTGACTTAAAATTCATGAACCATTCATGATAATTCGCGTAAGAATATAAAACATATAATTACAATGTAATGAACCATTAATATTCTCGCCGCAGGTAACGAAAAATTCTCTAATTCGACAATTCGTGACAAAAATTCATGAACCATTCATGATAATTCGCGTAAAAAAATAAAACATATAATTACCGTGTAATGAACCATTAATATTCTCGCTGTAAGCGACGAAAAATTCTCTAATTCGATAATTCGTGACTTAAAATTCATGAACCATTCATGATAATTCGCGTAAAAAAATAAAACATATAATTACCGTGTAATGAACCATTAATATTCTCGCTGTAAGCGACGAAAATTCTCTAATTCGATAATTCGTGACTTAAAATTCATGAACCATTCATGATAATTCGCGTAAAAAAATAAAACATATAATTACCGTGTAATAAACCATTAATAATATTACCATGAGCAACAAGAGTAATGTCTAAACTCCCAAACTCCTAAACTTCTAAAAAAAACATATATGAAAAAGACCCAACTATTCCTACTGACCCTGCTCCTGACCATGACGGGAGCACTGGGCGCGAGCGCACAGGATGCCTACTGTGCTGTAGAGTATGCCAATCTCTCCAATGGTCTTACAGGTGCGACAGTCACCTATTATTATGATGACTATAGATGGGATAGAGACAATGTCGTCGAGGTGTATGAGATGAACGGTGACAACATCACGTATGTCGATGAACTGACCATCGTCTTCGACAGCAGTTTTGCCAACTACAGTCCCACCAGCACAGAGTGGTGGTTCTCCTCGCTGCCATGCAAGGGTAAAGTCACTTTTGAGGGGTGGGAAAATTTCAATACTTCTCAGGTATCCAACATGTGTGGCATGTTTAAGGATTTGGGCAACTACAATGATTGGAGCAACGGTATCTATGGTACGTATGGAGTGGAGAACTTCGACCTCTCCCATTTCGACACCTCCAAGGTGACCAATATGAGCAGCATGTTTTCTGGTGTAGTCAATGTGGACAATCTCGACATCTCCTCATTCACCATCAACCCTGGTACGGAAACCAACAACATGATGGGGTCTTCATCCTTCAAACGCATCTATCTTCCCGCTACGGCCGGCAACCTCTCCAACTATGCGTTTTACCGTACACCCACAGAAGATGATTACTGCGAGTTGGTTTGTCCTCCGGGCTTCAACCCAAACTTTGTGGCCAACAGCGACTGCGAGGGTGATGACGTGACTTGCCTGTGGGGGCAAGACTATGGTAATGACAATTACCAAGATGGGGCTGGTACACATTTCGTAGAAGGTGTTGGCTCCAACGGCACGCGGGGCATCAAGGTGCAAAACGCTGACAATTCTGGCCAAGACTGGGATACCCAGTTCTTTGTCTATACCCCCGGCCATCAATGGAAGTCGGGCGAGAGATTCCGGTTCTGGATGAATGTGCGTGCCGACAAGGAAGCCAATATCTCAGTGGGTGCATTCCGCACACCGGAAATAGGAGGTTACCTTACTTGGCATGTTCTCAACCAGACTTATCATATCCCCACGGAGTGGCGGGTAATAGGTTATGAGGGAACGGTCACAGAAGAACAGGACGGCATGCAGGCCCTCTGCTTCGGCCTCAATGTTTCGAAGGAAGCGAATAACTACTACTTCGACGACATTTCATGGGAACTTATTGACAGTCAGGAAAGTTTTGAATGGAAAGGCGGTACTTTCGTTATGGCGGCAAAGGAGGCATACGCTGAGTTGAGTTCAGACCACAAGACACTGACCTTCCATAACGATGCCTGCCGTGAAAAATATGCCACTACCTACGACTTGAATAGTGGTAATACCCCACCAGGATGGGGATTGGGAGGTTACCGTGATGAGGTGGAGACAGTAGAGTTCGCACCCTCATTCATCGACGTACGCCCCGAGAGCTGTTGCTATTGGTTCTATGGAATGAGCAACCTCAAATCCATCATAGGCATGGAGGACTACCTCAGGACGGATGATGTGACCAACATGGGGGGCATGTTCACAGGTTGCACCAGCCTGAAGAGCATCAACTTGAGCAATTTCAACACTGCCGAAGTGACCGACATGAACCAGATGTTCTATAGTTGCTCCAGCCTGACGAGCCTCGACCTCAGCAACTTCATCATCAAGGCCAATGTCGACACGCGATACATGCTTAAACGCAGTTCCGCATTGCAGCAGCTTACCCTTCCCGACAATATTACCTATATCGCCTGTTTCGACGACAGTGCCTTCGATGGTGTGGGCACCGCCGAGAATCCTTGCATCCTCTTAGCCCCCGAGGGTGTCACGGCCGATTACTTCACTGACCAGGGCGATGGATATTTCCAATATAAAGGCGGTTGTTTTATCTTATCTACAGGAAAGAAAGTGGCTTACGCCGTGCTCTCTGGCGACGGCAAGACGCTGACGTTCTATTATGATGGTTGTAAGGAAGGCCGCAGCGGCACGACGTATTACGCCCTGGATTACGGGGCTTCGGGTGCATCAATGATTCCACTATGGTATGACGAAAGAGAATCTGTCACAAAAGTCGTATTCCACGATTTCTTTAAAGATGTAAGGCCAACCAGTTTCGTCAAGTGGTTTGATGGTATGCTGAATCTTGAAAGCATTGAGGGAATTCGGAATCTCAATACCTCGGAAGCAACCAGTATGTCCCGTATGTTCACTTTATGCAAGAAACTGAAGAGCCTCGACTTAAGTGGATTCAACACAGCAAAGGTTGAGAGTATGTATGGTATGTTCTGGGTTTGTCAAAGTCTGGAAAGCCTTGACGTAAGCGGATTCAACACGGCGAAGGTTGAGGATATGTATTTAATGTTTTGTCAATGCTCCAACCTGACGGGTCTCGACGTGAGCCACTTCGACACATCCAATGTGACCGACATGGGCAACATGTTCAATGGATGCTCCAACCTGACGGGTCTCGACGTGAGCCACTTCGACACATCCAAGGTGACCGACATGAGTTACATGTTCGATAATTGTTTAAGCCTGACGAGCCTTGATGTGAGCAACTTTGATACCCAAAAGGTAAACGACATGTATTACATGTTCTATAATTGCTTAAGTCTGACGAGCCTCAACCTAAGCAGTTTCACCTTCACATCATCAACCAAAACCACCAGCTTGTTGAAAAACTGCAAAGCACTGCAGACTCTTACCCTTCCTGCCACCGCCAACAATATCACTTTGTATAATTCGGATCCCTGCTCAGGTGTGGGCACCGCAAGCAATCCTTGCATTCTTTATCTTCCCGACGGGGTCACGCTCAATGACGATGACGTCACACAGGGTGATGGCTATTTCCAATGGAAGGGAGGCTATTTCAAGGAGGCACCAGTGGAGGCATACGCCGTAATGACCAGTGAGGGCAGCGACAAGACGCTGACCTTCTACTACGACAATCATAAAGGTTCGCGCCCAGGCGAGGTATATGGGCTGTTGGACGAGATAGCGTCCCCCAACGACTTCCCCGGATGGCATGATTTTGAGGAGTGTACCAAGGTGAAGGCCGTGGTGTTCCACCCCTCCTTCGCCGATGCACGGCCCACCAACTGCTTCAAGTGGTTCTATGGCATGAGTGGCCTGACCAGCATCACTGGCATGGAGTCATACCTCAACACCTCCGAGGCAACGAACTTAGGCCATATGTTCCTTGGCTGCTCCGGCCTGACGAGCCTCGACGTGAGCCACTTCAACACCTCCAAAGTGACTGACTTTGGCTCCATGTTCAACGGCTGCGAGAAACTAACAAGCCTCGACGTGACCAACTTCGACACCTCACAGGCAACCACCATGTCTGCCATGTTCTCTTTTTGCAAAAGCCTGACGAGCCTCGACTTGAGCCACTTCGACCCCTCCAAGGTTCATGACACTTCCACCATGTTCTTTAATTGTACCAGTCTGAAGAGCCTCGACATCTCCAATTTCATCTTTGACTCCACCTCCTATACAACCTGGCTGTTGAAAAACTGCAGCCAACTGCAAACACTGGTGGTGGATGCCACCGCCTACTGGCTCAAAGAAGATGCCTGCGAGGATGTGGGCACCGCCGACAACCCCTGCTTGCTCATCTATCCCTATGGTGTGCCTTATGGTGCAGTGCAGAATGACGGTTACTTCACATGGAAGGGCGGCTACTTCACAACAAAGGAGGCATACGCCACACTCAGTGGCGAGGACAACAACAAGACCCTGACCTTCTACTTTGATGGCAGGAAATCATCCCGTTCCAACGAGGTGGGCACAACGGTGTATGAGCTGAACGACAAAAACAGCTACCCTGGATGGTATAATCAAAACTCGGATATTACAAGAGTGATGTTCGACAGCGGCTTCGACGATGCCCATCCGACGGCGTGCACCTATTGGTTCAGCGGCCTCTATAATATCAAAACCATCGAGGACATTGAATATCTGCACACCGATGACGTGATTGACATGTTTAACATGTTCTCAGGCTGCACCAGCCTGGAGACCC
>JAEEGL015950827.1_pt1 | contig 51662 bp, 39 predicted proteins | sample 9134231 | NCBI WGS metagenome assembly JAEEGL01 (sample SAMN16246548, study PRJNA631951) | gut metagenome | biome: gut microbiome; feature: rumen; material: fiber-attached | host: Bos | place: Iran: Karaj | collected 2018-10
CATAATTGATGTCAAATTGATGTCAAAAGACAATTTCAGCGTGTTTGTTAAAATAAATAAACCTCGCAAATGCACGCATTTACGAGGTTTTTGATTGGTTGCGGAGGGCGGATTTGAACCACCGACCTTCGGGTTATGAGCCCGACGAGCTACCGGACTGCTCCACTCCGCGTCCTTGGTACCATGTTAGTATATCACTTTCAGTGTAAAATGTCAAGCAAAACGGCAAAAAACAGCGTCTTGCACAAATCAATAATACAAATCAGCCCATATTTCATACACAATGAAAAACCGATCACAAGGGAGGATTCGATGCAGCAAGCGGTCATCTATCTGCGCCTGTCACGCGATGACGGGGTTCAATTCGCCGAATCCGAGAGCATTTCCAGTCAGCGCATGCTTCTGCGGCAATTCGCAGCCGCACACGATCTGCAGATCACTGCCGAATACGTCGACGACGGGATCTCCGGGATGCGATGGGAACGCCCCGCCTTTCAGGCACTGCTGACAGCGATCGAAAACGGCTTTGTGCACACCGTGCTCGTCAAGGACCTTTCCCGCCTGAGCCGTGACTATCTCCGCATCGGCGCCCTGCTTGAGCAGTGGCTCCCGCTCCACGGCGCACGCCTGATCGCGGTCAGCGACGGCGTTGATACAGCCTATTCCACGCCCTCAAACGATTTTTCTCCGATCCGGGCACTGCTCAACGACTGGTACGCGCGCGATATCTCCCGCAAGGTCCGCGCTGCCCTTCGCGCTCGGCGCAATGCCGGCATCTGTACGCTCGCGACCGTTCCGTACGGCTACATGCGCGGCGGCGAATCGCTGCTGCCCGACCCCAATACAGCGCAAAATGTCCTGCGGATCTTTTCGCTTTGCGGCAGCGGCTTACACTGCACTGCGATCGCCGCGGAGCTGAATGATTCACATATTCCGGCGCCGCGCGGGACGGTCTGGCGGGACGAAACCGTTCGCCGCATGCTGAAAAATACGGTCTACTGCGGCGAGCTTCGCCTCGGCGTCACAGAGAAGCGCAGCTATAAATCCCCCGGACGCATCGTGCTCCCGCCGCAAGCCGCGGTGACCGTTTCCGTGCCGGCGCTGGTCAGCCGCACAGAATTCGATCTGGCACAGCAGATGCTCGCCCGCAGTGTGCACCGCCGTCAGCCGCAGCACTGGCTCTCGGGAAGGGTGTTCTGTGCGCAGTGCGGCAGCCGCATGACCGTCTCCGGCACGCCGCCCCGCTTGATCTGTGCAGGCAGGCGGCGAAAAAACGGCTGCACCAATCCCTCCTGCGCGGTCAGAGGGCTGCTCGATGATCTGCTTCCCGCGCTGAAAGCAGCCGGTTTTCCCGATGCTGCGGCGATTTTGCCGCTCTCTGTGGTGAAAATCGACCTCTCTGCGGAAACAGCCGCCGTTTCGCTGCGGTATGCCGAACCCTGCCGCATTCGGCAGAGTGCCCGATGATTGTTCCGCTCCGGTGAAAGCAGCCGGTTTTCCCGATGCTGCCGAGGTTTTGCAGCTCGCCGTGACGGGAATCGAACTCAAAGCGGAAATTGCATCCATTTCGCTGCGGTATGCCGAACCCTGCCGCAGTCGGCGGAATACCCGATGATTTATTCGCTTCGGTGAAAGCAGCCGTTCCCCGATGGTGACGCGATTTTGCCGCTTGCTGTGACGGGAATCGAACTCAAAGCGGAAATTGCATTCATTTCGCTGCGGTATGCCGAGCCCTGCCGCAGTCGGCAGAATGCCCGATGAAATGCGTGTTTCGGTGAAAGCAGCCGTTCTCCCGATGCTGCCGAGGTTATTCAGCTCGCCGTGACGGGAATCGAACTCCAAGCAGAAATTGCATCCATTTCGCTGCGGTATGCCGAGCCCTGCCGCAGTCGGCAGAATGCGCGATGATTGTTCCGCTTCGGTGAAAGCAGCCGGTTTTCCTGATGCTGCCGAGGTTTTGCCGCGCGCTGTGGCGGGAATCGACCTCTCGGTGGAAACGGCAGCCGTTTCGCTGCGGTATGCCGAGCCCTGCCGCAGTCGGCAGAATGCCCGATGAACTGCGTGTTTCGGTGAAAGCAGCCGGTTTTCCCGATGCTGCCGAGGTTTTGCAGCTCGCTGTGGCGGGAATCGAACTCACAGCGAAAACTGCATCCATTTCGCTGCGGTATGCCGAGCCCTGCCGCAATCCGCAGAATGCACGATGATTAGCCCGTTTCGGTGAAAGCAGCCGGTTTTCCCGATGCTGCCGAGGTTTTGCAGCGCGCTGTGACGGGAATCGACCTCTCTGCGGAAACAGCCGCCGTTTCGCTGCGGAATGCCGAACCGCGGGGCGAATATGGGTAAAATTACCAAATGCACATGCAAAAATCCGACAGCTTTCTTCTTGTCATTTTCTGTAGAATATGGTATAATATGATGGATATAGAATGCACACTTGTGAGGAAACCGAAATGAAACCCGAACAACACACGGAAAATCTGATCTGCGGGCGCAACGCCGTTGCGGAGGCGCTCAGGGCAGAGACCCCGATCGACCATATTCTCGTCATATCCGAAACCGGCAGCCTCGGCGCGATCTGTCAGGCGGCAAAGCGTGCCGGCATCGTTGTCAAGGTCACCGACAGCCGCAGGCTCGACCAGCTCACCGAACATGCCAACCATCAGGGCGTCTGTGCCGTCGGCGCATGCGCTGCCTATGTCTCCGTCAGCGATCTGCTCGCCGTCAGCGAGAAAAAGGGCACAGCGCCCTTTCTGATCCTCTGCGACGGCATTGAGGACCCGCACAATCTCGGCGCGATTCTTCGGACAGCCGAGGCCGCCGGTGCAGACGGCGTCATTTTGCCCAAGCGCCGCAGCGCATCACTGACACAGACCGTGCACAAGACCTCCGCGGGCGCGGCGAGCTGGATTCCGGTCGCGCGCGTGGGCAATCTCGCGACGGAGATGATTGCGCTGAAAAAACGCGGCATCTGGTTCTACGGCGCTGACATGGGCGGAAGCCCCGCCGTGCAGACCGATCTCACCGGGGCTGCCGGTCTCGTGATCGGCTCGGAGGGCTTCGGGCTCAGCGCACCGGTGCGTGCACAGTGCGACGCGATCGTTTCGCTGCCGATGTTCGGCAGGGTCAACTCGCTGAACGCATCGGTTGCCGCAGGGATTTTGATGTATGAGGTCGTCAGACAGCGCGGCGCAGCAAGTCAGAAATGAAAGGAGTGCTCATTCATGGATCAGTTTGAATCGCACGGCGATTTGGAAATAGATACTCCGTTAGAGGAAATTGCAGACGGCATTTTTGCGATCCCGCAGACAGGCAATGCCGCCTCAGAGAATACATCTGCAGGCACGACAGCAGATACGCAGAAGACGGATTCCCCTGCCGCAGAGAACATGCCCGCGGAAGGTCAGTCAAAGCAGGATGCCCCCGCAACGGAGGACAAGCCCGCGGACGAACAGCAGAAGCAGGATTCCCCTGCCGCTGACGAAAAAACCGCGGAGGAACAGCCGAAGCAGGATGCCCCCGCAACGGAGGAGAAGCCCGCGGACGGTCAGTCAAAGCAGGATGCCCCCGCAACGGAGGAAAAGTCCGCGGACGGTCAGTCAAAGCAGGATGCCCCCGCAACGGAGGAAAAGTCTGCGGACGGTCAGCCGAAGCAGGATGCCCCCGCCGCTGACGGAAAGCAGAGCGGTCAGAAGCAGAAGAAGGGCAAGCACGGTCGGCCGCTGAAGACCGACCCCTACGGCAACCCCATCCGCAAGAAGAAAAAGGATGCGCCGCTGCGCAGTGCAGAGCCGGTCGACACCGTCAAGCCCGCGGATATCCAGAAGCCGCAGGTGTCGTTCATGCAGTCGGTCGCGACGCATGAGCCCGAGACTCGCACGCAGCCTGCCGCACAGTCGACCGCACAGGCGTATGACCACGCGGTCATGCAGCAGGAGGGCGAGCAGGACGGGCAGTATCAGCCGAAGATCCGCAAAATGGGGGAGTCGACGCGCGCCAAGGAGGTCCGCCGCCGCCGCAAGCCCAACGAGCCCCTCCCCTATCAGAAGGATTCGCCGGTCGAGAGCGTGCAGTCGCTGCCCGGCAGAAAGAAGAAGCGCCGCAAGGGCGTGCATCTGACCGAGGAGATCGAGCGGATTCCCGAGAAGCTCACCGAGCCCGCTGCCGATCTCACGCTGACCGCCGACCTCACGCTCACGCAGAAGCAGGCGATCGCGGATGCCTCCATGATTGATTTCTCTGTCGGCAAGCCGCCCGCAGAGGAGGTGCGCGATATCGCCGTGCGCGAGAAGGAGCTGCGGCGCAAGCACGACGAAGCCCGCCGCGAAAAGACCTTCCAGCGCCCCGAGGACCGCGAGACCGTCCGCAAGGACCTGAACGAGCTCAAAACGAGCCTGACGCTCCGCATGGCGCTGCTCGGATGCATTCTGCTGTGCAGTGCCGTCATCACGCTGATCGACTGGATCCCGGGCTTTCCGGTGCCGTCATTCCTCTCCAGCAAGGCAGCGCCGGTCAGCTATCTGACGATTCAGATCCTGCTGGGATTGCTGGCACTGCCGCTCTCGGGCGACCTGCTCAAGACCGGCTATCTCAAGCTGCTGCAGTTCCGCGCCGACAGCGATTCGCTCGCGGCAATGAGCATGATGTCCGCTGAGCTCGCGGCAATTCTGCTGCTGCCGAGCCCCGATATGCTCAAAACCGGGCTCTGCTCGGTCTATATCGCCGTCGGTCTGCTCTCTGTGTTCCTCAACACGGTTTCCAAGAAGATGATCGTCAACCGCGCCATCCGCAATTTCGAGATCCTCTCCGACGGCAGCCAGAAATACGGCATTCACTATGTCGAGGACGAGAAGCGCGCGGAGAATCTCACGCGCGGCACCATCGGCGATTTCCCGATCCTCGCGGCGATGCAGCCGGTCGACAGCCCCAAGGATTTCCTCAAATACACGTTTTCATCGGATATGGGCGACAAATTCTGCCGCACTGCCGTTCCGGTGATGTTCTTCCTCTCCGCGGCATTCTCGATCGTGATGGCGGCGCTCCGCATCGACGATGTGGAAAGCGTTGTCTGCTACGGCACCTCACTGTTCGCGCTCTGCTTCTCCGCATTTGCGTGCACGGCGATCACGCTCATTTCCAATCTGCCGATGGAGAGCGGCACCAAGACCTATGTCCGCAACAGCGGTCTGCTGCTGGGCTACCAGAGCGTTGACGATTTCTACGATATCAACACGGTCATGATTGACGCGCGCACGCTCTTCCCGCGTGACTGCACCAGACTCGAATCCATCGAGCTGCTCGGCGATGCCCGCTCGCAGGATGTCCTCGTGCTGGCAGCCGCGCTCTCCCGCCGCGCCGGCAGCGTTCTGCGCAATATCTTCCCCGCGGCGCTCAAAACAGACAGCATCCCGATGCCGCCTGTCGAGGATTACACCTATGACGAGGGCAGAGGCACCGGCGGCTGGATCCAGAACAAGCGCGTGCTGCTCGGTACCCGCGAGATGATGACCGCGCACAACATCGAGGGGCTGCCGCCCGCCGCGCGCGAGGACGAGGCAGTATCGATGGGCAACCGCGTGCTGTATCTGTCCGTGTCCGGCACGGTCGCCGCGATGTTCACGGTGCATCTTGAGGCGAGCAAGACCGTCAGGCACTGGCTGCGCGCGCTCGACCGCGAGCAGATCTTCCTGCTCGTGCGCAGCAATGACCCGCTGCTCTCGCAGAGGGTGATCGCGAAGATGTTCGCGTTTCCGGAGGACCTGCTCAAGGTCATTCCGGCGCGCATGGAAAAAGAATACGCCGCGGAGACCGTTCCGGTCAAGACCGCGCGCCCGTCGATGCTCTGTGCGGGACGTCTGCCCGGCTTTATCCAGACGATCGTCGGTGCAAAGCGCATCCGCTCGGCTGCCGCGCTCGGGCTGATCCTCCAGATCGTGACCGCATGCCTCGGCTTCCTCTATGTGCTCGTGTTCATTTTTCTCAACGCCTACGAGGATGTGACCGGCGGCATTCTGCTGCTCTTCCACCTGATCTGCACGGTCGTCACGATCTGCTCGGTGCGCATGAAGGATACCTGATCTTCCATGAAAAAGGAGGCGGCTGCATGAAGGCTGTCAAAGCAATCGCACTGCTGACGGCATCCGCACTTCTGCTCACGGCTTGCGACCTCTCAGAGCTTCTTCTGCACGGGGAACCGGCGCAGGAGACTGCCGACCACAGCGCACAGCGCTATCCGGTCGGACCCGTGAAGGAGCAGATCGGTCAGCTTCAGGATATCTGGAAAGCCGACGGCAAAGAGGCGGAGGTCCAGGCGCTGATCGACGGGCTGCTCAAAGCTGCCAACGATTCCTACGCGGTCTATCTCCGCGCGGAAATGCAGTATTACGCGGACTGGGACAGCGCCGATCTGACTGCGCTCCACACCGAGACCGCCGAGGATTACTACATTGTCTCCGACGCGGTTTCGTGGGCGATGACGCAGGGCGCCGCAAAATCGCATTACACGGCACTGTTTGAGCCCTATGCCGACGAGGACAACAAAGACTATTATCTCACGCAGACGCTCAGCCGCGTCATCAGCAACGCGCGCTCGAGCGCAGGGAATGACAGTGCCCTGCTCGATGACTATTACAGCACCGCCTACGACGAGGACCTTTCCGAGGCGGAGACCAACGAAGCCTGTGCACAGCTCTATCTCGATACGCTCGCGAGCTATGACACCTCGCAGTATCTCTACGACTACTACGGGCGCGATTACACCGTTGAGGACGCCTCCGCGGTCTATCAGAGCATCGTGCAGTCGCTCGTGCCGGTCTATGCGGAGCTCGGCGACCGTGTCGAAAACGACCCGCGCAGCAAAAAGCTCCGCAGCGGTTTTTCGGTCTCGGAGCCGTTTGAAACGATCAGGCAGTATGCGCCGCAGATTTCCCAAAGGCTCTCCGAATCCGTTGAGCTGCTGTTGAACGAACAGCTCTATACGATCGGCACCGGCGACCACTGCTACGACGGCTCCTATACGGTCAGCCTGCCCGGTGAGCAGCGTGCGATCATCTATCTCTACCGCGGCGGCGGCTTCTACGATTTTCTCAGCTCTGTGCACGAATTCGGGCATTTTCACGCCGACTGGCGCGATCAGACCCCCGTCATCTGTCAGCAGTCGAACCTCGATCTCGCAGAGGTCCAGTCGCAGGGGCTGGAGCTGCTGTTCACGCATTTTTATCCCGATATCTTCGGCAGTGACGCGGAATATCTCGAGCTGGCTGCACTCTACAATATCATTGATTCGGTCGTTTCCGGCTTTGCGGTCGGCGAATTTGAATACGAGGTCATGCAGCGCGGCAGCAGATGCAAGCCGAAGGACGTCCTCGAAATCTACAGCCGGATTCAGTCGGAATGCGGGCTCGGCATCGAGCTCTACCAGATCTCGCATCTCTTCGAGCAGCCGGGATATTATATCAGCTACGGCGTTTCCGCGCTCGCTGCACTGGAAATCTACACCGTCATGCAGCAGGATTTCCGCGCTGCCGCCGGGCAATACGAGCGCATTGCGTCGTTTTCGTCGGTCTCCGGCGAATACAGCCTGCGCGATGCTCTGAAGGAGGCAGGCTTTTCGGATATCTTCTCGGAGGGCGCCGTCGAAAATGTGCTTGCAGTGCTCGATGACCGCTCCGAACAGCTCGCTGCATAATTGCCCCGCCCGCCGCGCATACTGTCTGCGGGGGGTGATGATATGGCAAAGCGCAGGCACAGTGCCGCGGAAAAGCATCCGCTGCCCGATGAACAGATCGCAATGCACGCAAGGCACGGCAAGAACGCTGACGATCTGCCCGAGCCCGGCGATCTGCCGACGGTGATCCTCGCAAAGGAAATTCCGGCGACCGATCTGCACGATATGTAAGCAAAAGCCCGACCCGCACGGTGATGCAGGTCGGGCTTCTTTCACTGGGCAGCGGATCCGGTCACAGTCACGCCGGAGAGAAATGCCTCAGGGTCGAGGTAGGCGTCATTGCGCAGCACCTCGAAGTGCAGATGCGGCTCCAGCAGTCCCTCTGCCTCGGCAGTGTCACCGATCGCACCGATCACATCGCCGCGCTCGAGCACCTGCCCTGCCATGACGGCAAGACCCTCGTTGAGCCCGCAGTAGCGCGTGACCGTGCCGTCGTCGTGCAGCACCGTGACGCAGACGCCCCAGAGTGCGTCGCGCCGAATCTCGGTGACGGTGCCGTCGAGCACGCAGACGACCTCCGTGCCGGGCGCGCCGCAGAAATCTGTGCCGTTGTGCGTCTGCCAGATGCCCGTGGTGCGCGATTTGACCAGCTCACCGTTGCTGAACGGCTGCAGCACCTCGCCGTCGACGGGCATGAGCGGGGTCTCCGCGCGCGCCGTGGTCGAGGCGGTCTCGGTCGGGGTGGTCTGCGCCGCTGTCGTGTGCCGGATGAGTGCTGCCGCCTCCTCCGCGGGGTCGGTCACGGTCAGCACGGTCACCACGGTCGTCGATGTGGTCGCCGCAGTCAGCGAGGTGCTTTCGGCGGAGGTCGTTGTCGTGTCGGTCACGGTCTGCCCGACGCTGCTCTCTGGCTTGCGGGGGATCTGCCTGCTGCTGTGAGAATAGGCATACCAGCATGCAGCACCGACCATTGCAATGCTCAGAGAAAGCGCGGCGTAGAAGCCCTTGCCGGTTTTTCCGGCGTTCTGATTCTGATTCATTTCAATCGCCTTTCATCTGTAAATTAAAGCCGAAGGCGGTCCTGATACGGGATGCCAAAGCTCGAATCGGCTTTCAAGCGTATTGTTGACGCGATTTCAGGAAATATACACACGCACGGAAAAAATGCACCCTTTTTCGCACTGCGGCATATGCTGTACCGGGGAAGGGAGGCTTTGCGATGAAGCGGAATCCGACCGTGCGGCGCGCGGCGCACGCATTTTTGCAGACGATGGCAGGCATGCTGACGGCATATGTGATCGCGGCGGCCTGCGGCATGACCGACACGGTGACCGGCTGGCGCGCGGCGCTGCTCGTGCTGCTCGCGTCAGCAGTATCCGGTGTGATCGGCGCGGCGCAGAGGGAAGAGGGAGAAGAAGGGCAGTCCGGTTCAGAGTACAGGTAGGAGGTAGGAGGTAGGAAGGAGCAGGGAGCAAATCAAGTTAGAAGTTAGGAGTGAGAAGTTGTTCCGTCACCGGTGTCATCGGATGCTGAAATGAACGCTGATCTGTTGCATAAGGCGTGCTTCATTTCAAATCCATCCGCGCACAGCGGATACCGCAACTCCTCACTCCTCACTCCTAACTTCTAACGCCGCTTCTCATTTCTCACTTCTCATTTCTCACTTTTCATTTATCGTTGCATTTTTCGCGAGAATGTGCTATAATAATAGGGTATCATCGCATAAGCTGCGAACAATCAAGGAGGTACCCTATCATGAAAGCAGTTATCACCGTCATCGGTCACGATACCGTCGGCATTCTGCACAAGGTCAGCGGCATCTGCGCCGCACGCAATGCCAATGTCGTCGAGGTCACGCAGAGCGTGCTGCAGGACCTCTTCGCCATGTTCATGCTCGTCGATATCACCGGGCTGAACTGTGATTACTCCGAGCTGAGCGCGTCGCTCACAAAGCTCGGCGAGGAGCTCGGGCTCTCGATCCACGTCATGCACGAGGACATTTTCAATTCGATGCACCGCATCTGATGCAGGGAGGAACATATGCTCAATACCTCTGATATTCTCGAAACCATACGCATGATACAGGACGAGTGTCTCGATATCCGCACGATCACTATGGGCATTTCGCTGCTCGACTGCTGCTCGGAGGACATCGGCACACTCTGCACCCGTGTCTACGACAAGATCACCCGCCGCGCCGAGCGCCTTGTCGCGGTCGGTCAGCAGATCGAGACCGAATACGGCATCCCGATCATCAACAAGCGCATCTCGGTCACGCCCGCTGCCATGCTGATTGCGGCGACCCGCGGCGGCGACCCGGTCAGGCTCGCAAAAACGCTCCAGCGCGCTGCCGAGACCACCGGCGTCAACTTCATCGGCGGCTTCTCCGCGCTTGTGCACAAGGGCTTTTCCGCAGGTGACGAGGCACTGATCCGCGCGATCCCGCAGGCGCTCGCCGAGACGTCCAATGTCTGCTCGTCTGTCAATGTCGGCTCGACAAAAGCCGGCATCAACATGGATGCCGTGCGGCTCATGGGCGGGATCATCCGCGAATCGGCAGAGCTGACCGCCGACAACAACTGCTTCGGTCCGGCAAAGCTCGTCGTCTTCTGCAATGCGCCCGAGGACAACCCCTTCATGGCTGGCGCCTTCCACGGTCCCGGCGAGCCCGACTGCGAGGTGCATGTCGGCGTTTCGGGTCCGGGCGTTGTCCGCGCCGCGATCGAAAAATACCCCGACGCCTCGATCGACGAGCTTGCGAACATCATCAAGCGCACGGCATTCAAGATCACGCGCATGGGTCAGCTGGTCGGCACGCGCGCCTCGCAGATGCTCGATGTGCCCTTCGGCATCGTCGACCTGTCGCTCGCCCCGACCCCGGCTGTCGGCGATTCGGTCGCGCATATTCTCGAGGGCATGGGGCTCTCGGTCTGCGGCATGCACGGCACGACCGCCGCGCTCGCACTGCTCAACGATGCGGTCAAGAAGGGCGGCGTGATGGCGTCCTCGAGCGTCGGCGGGCTCTCCGGCGCGTTTATCCCGGTCTCTGAGGACGCGGGCATGATCGCCGCGGCGGAATCCGGTGTGCTCTCGCTCGAAAAGCTCGAGGCGATGACCGCCGTCTGCTCGGTCGGGCTCGATATGATCGTCATTCCCGGCGATACCCCCGCCTCGACCATCTCCGCGATCATCGCGGACGAGGCTGCGATCGGCATGGTCAACAGCAAGACGACTGCTGTCCGCGTGATTCCCGCGATCGGCAAGAAGGAGGGCGATTCGCTCGACTTCGGCGGACTGTTCGGCTCCGGACCCGTCATGCCGGTGCGCGGCGAGAGTGCTGAGAAATTCATCGCACGCGGCGGAAGAATTCCCGCGCCGATGCAGAGCCTCAAGAATTAAACGCCGCTTCGGAAAGGAGTATTCCAATGAACAGTGCGTTGTTTGCATCATGCTGTCAGAAATACGGCAAGAATGCGATCTATCTGACACCTGCCGGGGAATCGGCGAGCGGGAACACCCATCTAGGCGGTTTGCCGCTGCTGCCGCCTGATTTTGTGTATCCGACCTTCACCGGAGAGGGCGCAGACGGCTACAGAGAGCGCCCTATGAGCCTGCTCGCGCAGATCGACTGTGCAGAGCTTCACGCGCTCGACAGCGATGCGCTGCTGCCCGATCACGGCATTCTGAGCTTCTTCTACGAGCAGGATTCGCAGTGCTGGGGGCGCGACGCCGAGGATACCGGCTGTGCGCGCGTATGCTGGTTTGCGGACGAAGATGCGCTCCGTGAAACGCCGCTGCCGGATGATCTGGACCCGGATTATGTCATCCCGAGGATTCCGGTCTGCCTGAATGCGGTGCGGGAGCTCCCCGACACCGATGAGATCGGGGAAACGGACCTGCCGGAGCTGGAGACGCTGATCCGCGAAGACAAAGCAGCCTTTCAAGATTATCTCGAAGCGCGCTCCCCCTATCACGGCGATACCCGCATCAAGCTGCTCGGCTATGCGGACACGATCCAGAGCGACATGCACACCGACTGCGTGCGTGCGACGCATCCGCTGTTTATCAGCAAACAGTGGGCGGATGTGACCGACGAGGACCGCGCGGTCCTGCGCGCCGAATCTGAGGAGTGGATCCTGCTGTTCCAGATGGACAGCCTTGATTACGGCGACTTCCGGCTGCGATTCGGTGACAGCGGCATGCTCTATTTCTGGATCCGGAAATCCGACCTCGCAAAGCGCGACTTTTCCAAGACATGGACGATCCTCCAGTGCTACTGAACGCGATCACGCTCCCGGCGCCTCGCGCTTCAATTCTCTGAAAACGGTGAAACGACGATGAATATTGATATCAAAAAGCTCAATGCATACTGCGGCAGGACGCGCAGAAACGCGATCTATCTGCGGCTGAACGACAACGGCGTGCCCGGGCGCACGCGCATCGGCGGGCTGCCGCTGCTCCCTCCGGATTTTGATTATCCGCAGTTCACCGACCCCGAGGACGGCGTCACGCGCCCGCTCTCGTTCCTTGCGCAGATCGACCTTTCGGAGATCGCCCCGCTTGACCGCGAGCATCTGCTGCCCGATCACGGCGTGCTCAGCTTCTTCTATGAGCTCGAAAATCAGCCGTGGGGCTATTCGCCCGCGCACATCGGCTGTGCAAGGGTCTGCTGGTTCGAGGATGCTTCTGTGCTGACGGAAGCCCCGCCGCCCGATGCGCTCGACCCGGCATTTGTCATTCCGGCACTTGCCGTCGAGACCGGCTGCTTCGACGATTACCCCGATTATACCGAGGGCGGCGAGCATTTCGGGCTCGATGCCGTGCTGCCGGACACCGACAAAGCCTATGACCGCTATCAGGCGATGCGCACGGCGGAATTCCCCGACGAGACGCGCATAAAGCTGCTCGGTTATGCCGACATCGTGCAGGACGACATGCTCTATCAGTGCGAATACATCGCACGGGGCTATTCCCTTGCGGACGGTCTGCCGGAGATTCCGGAGCCGGAGCTGACCGAGATCACGGCGCATGAGACCGACTGGGTGCTGCTCCTGCAGCTCGATTCGGTCGATACCGAGGATTTCGAGCTGATGTTCGGCGACTGCGGCAGAATCTATTACTACATCCGCAAAGATGATCTGGCGGCGCGGCGCTTTGACCGCGTGCACCTGATCCTGCAATGCTACTGATTCCGCACGGCTGCGCTTTTGCAGCCGTGTAACACATTGACGAAAAGGAAGCGAAACCATGTTCAGAATGAAGCGCATCACGGCGCTCTTTTGCGCGGTAATGCTCAATACTGCACTGCTGGCAGGCTGCGGCGTCGAGCCGATCTCGACCGAGAGCCGGAGTGACGAATCCGTCACAGGCACGACAACACTGACCGCAGACCGGACCGATCAGACCGGCACAGGCACATCGGACACAACCGCCGGACAGACCGTCCCCGGGAGCTCGACTGCATCCGCAACGGGCTCTGATGCCGCGCCCGGCTCAACTGCCGGCTCGACCGCAGCTTCTGCTCCGGGCAGCACGGCAACCAAGCAGAGCACGGTCACAACGGCAGCGCGGAGCACCGGCACGACAGCATCCGGCACCAAAGCGAGCAGGTCGACGTCCGCGCAGAGCAGCACAGGCACCACCTCGACCGAACCTGTCTATATCCCGAAGGACCTGCAGGAATTGATCGACAGCATGTCGCTGCAGCAGAAGGCGGCACAGATGATGCTGGTCGGCATTGTCGACGAACCGACCGCAAGACAGGCTGCCGCTGACGGCGTCGGGGCGCTCTGTCTCTTTGCGGCGCCATTCAAGGGCAAAACGAAGGCGCAGGTCCGCACCATGAACGCTTCCTTCCAGAGCAAGGCGTCGATTCCGCTGATCATTTCCGCGGATGAGGAGGGCGGCAGCATCAACCGCGTCAGCATCAATTCCAAGCTCCGTTCAGTCCCCTTCTGGCTCGGGCGCGATCTCTACGCACAGGGCGGCTGGGACCTTGTCATCAGCGACACCAAGGAAAAGGCGGGGCTTCTGCTCGATCTCGGCGTCAATGTCAATTTAGCGCCGGTCGCCGATGTGCCGCTCAGCTCGAGCAATTATATCTATAACCGCTGCTTCTCGCTGAAGGCGGAGGAGACCGCGGAATACATCAGCAAGGTCGTCACGGAGATGAAGCAGGACGGGCTCGGCTCGACGCTCAAGCACTTCCCCGGCTACGGCGGCAGTGTGGATACGCACAAGAGCATGGGCTATGACAACCGCGACTACAGCGCCTTTGAAAACGGTGATCTACTGCCGTTTATCGCGGGCATCGAGGCGGGCGCGGACGCGGTGATGGTCAGTCACAATATCGTCAAGTGCATGGACGCGGAAAACCCCGCATCGCTCTCGAAAAACGTGCACGATCTGCTGCGCAAGACGCTCGGATTTCAAGGGGTCATCATCTCTGACGATCTCGGCATGGGCGCGATCAAGCAGTTCACCGGCGGTGCCAATCCTGCGGTGGCTGCCGTGCTCGCCGGAAACGATCTGGTCGCATACGCCGACTATAAGACCTCTGTTTCAGCGATCGTCACGGCGGTGCAATCCGGCAAAATCTCCGAGTCGCAGATCAATGCCTCGGTGATGCGCATTCTGAAATGGAAACAGGACCTTGGGCTGATTTGAGGAAATGCTATGATTATTATTATACTGCTTGGCGGCTTTTTCATCTACGGCGCATACGTCTATTCAAAAAAGCGTAAATTCTATCTCAACGACGCAGAAGAGCTGCAGGGCGAAGTCGTGTTCTTTGAGAAGCGAAAGGGCTGGAAGGGGCAAAGGAATTATCCCTATTATGTGCTGCAGATTCGCGCAAACGGACAGGATTACTACATCGAGACCGACAACTCCAAAGCACGCAAATACAAAAAGCGCACCGATGTGACGATCCTGACGCCGCGTGAGCCCGATTTTCCGACCGTGCCCACTGCAGACCCGCAGGTTTCTGCGATGCAGGACGACATTCAGCAGAAGCTCAGCGAGCTCAATACCTTTTCCCGCACACGCATGACGATTCTCAAGGAGGAACTGCCCTCCGTCGGTTCAATCATTTTCATCGGCGCATTCGGCGGGCTGCTGGCGCTGCTTGGTATTGTTTCCATAATCGGAGAATTGATGCGGTAACCGATGCGGATGCTCTGTATCATGTATGAAATAAACGCCTCTGCCGCAAGGGCGGAGGCGTTTTTGTATATTCGAGTGAAAATCAAAGAAAAAGTTTGTGAAAATATTGACAAGCGGCGGAAAATGCGGTATAATAGCGGTATCAAACCTAGTCTAAGGAGGAACTCAGTATGAACATCACCCGAATCGGCATTGTCGGCTACGGCAACCTCGGAAAGGGCGTTGAGCTCGCGATCCGCTCCAACCCGGACATGAAGCTCGCGTTTATCGCCACACGACGCGACCCCGCTTCCGTCACGCCCAGAACCGAAGGCGTTCCGGTCTATGCCTACGCAGACCTCGCACAGCACACAGCTGATGCTGACGTGGTCATCGTCTGCGGCGGCAGCGCGACCGATCTGCCCCGCCAGACCCCCGAGCTCGCAAAGCTCTTCAATGTCGTTGACAGCTTTGACACGCATGCACGCATCCCCGAGCACTTTGCAAATGTCGACGCCGCCGCGAAGGAATCCGCGCACACCGCAATGATCTCTGTCGGCTGGGATCCGGGCATGTTCTCGCTCGCCCGCCTGTACGGCAACTGCATTCTGCCGGACGGCAAGGATTACACCTTCTGGGGCACCGGCGTCAGTCAGGGGCACTCCGATGCGATCCGCCGCGTCGAGGGCGTGCAGGACGGCAAGCAGTACACCGTTCCGGTGAAGGCAGCGATGGACGCTGTCCGCAGAGGCGAGCAGCCCGATCTGACCACCCGTCAGAAGCACACCCGCGAGTGCTATGTCGTCGCAAAGCCGGGCGCTGACAAGGCGAAGATCGAGCATGACATCAAAACCATGCCGAATTATTTTGACGAATATGACACCACTGTGCACTTCGTTTCACAGGAGGAGCTGAACCGCGATCACAGCGGCATTCCGCACGGCGGCTTTGTCATGCGCAGCGGTGTGACCGGTGCGGAGGGCGAGCACAAGCACCTGATCGAATACAGCTTAAAGCTCGATTCCAACCCGGAATTTACCACCAGCGTCCTGATCGCATATGCACGCGCTGTGTCGCGTCTCGCACGCGAAAATTCCTTTGGATGCAAGACCGTTTTTGACATCGCGCCCGCCTATCTTTCCCCGCTCTCAGGCGAAGAACTGCGTGCGAAGATGCTCTGAAAAGCCGCGAAAAGTATGTAAAATTCGCCAAGTTTTCACATGCATTCGACTGCTTTCTGATTGAAAAGTCCGAAAAATCAAAAACAGTTTGACAAAGTGCGTATTTCCGTTATATAATAGCTGTAGATTTTGATTTTAGGAGGTTTACCCCGTGAAAAAGAACGATCTTGTTGCAGCGATCGCTGCAAAGGAGAACTGCTCCAAGAAAGAGGCTGACAAGGCTCTGAACCTGGTGCTCGACGCCATCAAGGAAGCTCTTGTCGCAGGCGAGAAGGTCTCTATCACAGGCTTCGGTACCTTCGAGGTTCGTGACCGTGCTGCCAAGCAGTGCATCAACCCGATCACCCACAAGCCGATGACCACCAAGCCCTGCAAGGCACTCTCCTTTAAGGTCGGCAAGACCCTGAAGGATGCACTGAATCCTGAGCCCGCTGCAGCACCGGCTGCAAAGTCCAAGAAGAAAAAGTGAGAACTGAACCAAACTGAGGAGGTTTTAATCATGCCGAGAACCAAGAAGGCTGCAGCTGAGGAAGCTGTCGCAAAGACTGTTGAAGAGGTCGCTGTCGCGGCTCCCGCGGAAGAGACTGCTGCTCCTGCTCCTGAAAAGGAGGAGAAGCCGGCTAAGACCAGAAAGCCGCGCACCGCAAAGAAGGCTGCTGAGAAGGCACCTGCGGAGAAGAAGACCGCTGAGAAGAAGACCGCGAAGAAGGCTGCTGAGAAGCCCGCACGCGCTGCGAAGAAGACCGTCAAGCTGACCGCAAAGGTCGTTGTCGAGATCAACGAGAAGAGCGCAACCCCCGACGAGCTCGTCGAGCGCGCAAAGACCGACTGGGCGAACAAGGGCAACTCCGTTGACGATATCAAAGAGCTGGCTGTCTATGTCAACGCTGCTGAGGGCACCGTCTACTACGTCGTCAACGACGATTATCTCTCCGGTTCCTTCGATTTCTGATTGCACATCAAAAAAGCTGCTGTACTTCGGTACGGCAGCTTTTTTTATCTGATTCCGGAAAAGCATCCATATTTCAGGTGGAAGGGAGGAGGGAGGAAGGAGAAGGGAGGAGGTAAGGAATGCGCTTCGCGCATGGATTATAAATGGAGCGAAAGCACCATGCACAGAGCGTCTTCAAATCAACGGCAGAAATGAAAATGGCGGAACAACGCCTCACTCCTGACCGGACTTCCTATCCCTACCTAACATCTGTTTTCATACAGGGAGATAATTCGCATAAGGATCTTTCTTTTCACTTTTTGATTTTCGCCCAATATTCGCGCGCAGCCTGCTCGGTGCGGTTGTCACCGGGGTGATAATACACCCGCCCGGCAAGTGTATCCGGCAGATACTGCTGCCGGACCCAGTGATTCGGATAATCGTGCGGATAGAGATAATGCTGCCCGCGCACCGCCGCGTCTGCGCCGTCAAAATGGACGTTCTGCAGGCAGCGCGGGAAATCGCCCGAGAGCCCTGCGCGCACATCCGAAATCGCGGCATCGACCGCCATGACGCTGCTGTTCGATTTCGGCGCGGTCGCCAGCAGAATGACCGCATTCGCGATCGGCAGCCTTGCCTCCGGCATGCCGAGCTGCAGCGCCGTATCGACCGCCGCCTTCACGATCGGGATCGCCTGCGGATATGCCAGCGCGATGTCCTCATTCGCGATGCAGAGCAGCCGGCGGCACAGCGGCAGCAGATCGCCCGCCTCCATCAGTCTCGCCGCGTAATGCAGTGCGGCGTTTTCGTCGGAGCCGCGCACCGATTTGTGCAGCGCCGAGAGCAGATCGTAATGCTGATCGCCGTCCCTGTCGTAGCGCATGTTGCTGCGCTGCGTCAATGCCTGTGCCGTCTCCAGAGAGACGCGCAGAATGCCCTCTGCGCGCTCTCCTGCGAGCGCGGAGAGCTCGACCGTATTGACAGCCTTGCGCACGTCTCCCCCGCATCCTGACGCAATATACGCAGCGACAGCGTCATCGTATTCAACGGTCACCCCCTGCTCCTCGCCGATGAACCGGAATGCACGCCGGATCGCCGGGATCATCTGCTCTGCGGTCACCGGCTTGAACTCGAACACGGTCGAGCGGCTGATGATCGCGTTGAACACGGCGAAATAGGGGTTCTCGGTCGTTGAGGCGATCAGCGTGACGCTGCCATTTTCAATGTATTCCAGCAGGCTCTGCTGCTGCTTTTTGTTGAGATACTGGATCTCGTCGAGGTAGAGCAGGATGCCGTTCGCGCCGAACAGCGAGCCGCTCTCCTGCAGAATCTCGCGGATATCGCCGACGGACGCTGTGGTGCCGTTGAGCTTGTGCAGGGAGAGGTCTGTGCGGTCGGCGATCATGCGCGCAAGCGTGGTCTTGCCGACGCCGGACGGACCGTAGAAGATCATGTTCGGAATTTTGCCCGATTCGATGATGCGCCGCATCGGCTTGCCTGCGCCGAAGAGGTGCGGCTGTCCGACCATTTCGTCAAGGCTGTGAGGGCGAAGCCGCTCTGCAAGTGGAATCATAACGAAGCTCCTTACAATGACAGCGGTGCGTTGCGTGAACACACCGCTGCTGTTTTTTACTGTGCTGCTTCCTGCTGCGCGAGCCACTGCTCCGCTGCGGTGTCGGGCACGATATCCGCAGAATCGACCAGATAGAAGATGTCGTCGGTCGCTCTGCCGTTCCACGCCGGATGGTTGACCTGCGCGCCGTAGAGTGCCATGACCGAGCTGGCGCCGCCGTCGGTGTTGTAGGCGTGAATACAGCCGAGATCCTTGAAGATCTGCGCGAATTCCCAGACGCGCACACCGTTGGAATAGCCGGGCTGCCGTCCCTCCGCGAGCACAAAGCAGTAATGCCCGGGCGAGAAATAGCCGATGCCGGTGCGCGGGTGGCGGTTGAGGATATTGCCGCGCTGCGTCGTCGGGGCATATTCGCCGTCGATCAGCAGTGCCGGCGAGAAATTGACCGTCTGCCAGATATGCGATTTCTGCTCGTCGGTCAGCGCGGTATACTGCGCGTGCGTGAGAATCTCCATCTCGCCGCTGTCATAGATCACAGCGAGCTCCACGCGGCGTTTGTCGCGGTAGAGAATGCCGTTGTGCCATGTCACGCCGTCATTGCGGAAGGATGTAAAATCGCCGTTGATCGCAAACACCGCGTTGTTCTCCTTCGCCATGTTCATGACCGTGTCGTCCTTCTTGCCCATGTTCAGATCGTGATAGACGCCCTTTGCAAACGCAGTACGGAAATTCTCCATGCTGCGGACATAGAAATCAACGACAAAATAGACCAGCGTGTGCTCGATGAAAAACTGACCGTCGGTGAGCTCGCCGTTCAGCCAGCGCAGCATCAGCGCCGTGTCCTGCACAGTGACCATGTTGTCCTCGTTGATATCGGCATTGAACTGCGCGGTTTTCGAGAGCAGCACGTCGCCCTCGTTCTGATACTGCATCAGCAGCACCGCATCGGTGACGGTGACCTCGCCGTTTTCGTCAAGATCGCCGGTCAGGCGGTCGAACTCATGCCGCGTGATGCTGATGTTCAGATCATGGCTTTTGTAGCTCATTTCGCCCTTTTCGACCTGTCCCTCGGGCAAAAACATGTCCGGATAGAGATCGCTGAAATCGGTGAACTCGATCGCAGAGCCGTCGCCGACCTGTGCATACGCTGCCGTGCTGCCGAGATTGACGGTGCAGAGCACCGCTGCCGTGAAGCCTGCCAGCATGCGCCTGAAGTGCATTGGAATCGCTCCTCCCCAAAATAAAGCATCGCTGTATCTGCATCAGCATGGAACGGGGCGCATATCTGAACCGTCTGCGCCCCGTTGTCCCGTTTGTTATTTGCCGAGATCCGAATACTTCACCAGCCCTGCCAGATACTCGATCAGCAGCGCCAGATCGGCAGAATCGACATTTTCGTCGTTCTTGACATTCGCGTTTTCCTTGCCCTCGGCGGAGACTGTGACCGCACTGTCCTCGGCGAGATAGCGCGCCAGCAGCACAGCGTCCGCGATGTTGACCGTCGTATTGCAGTCGACATCGCCCCATGTCAGCTTCGTCACCTCATTCGGCTCATCCACTGCATCCGGTGCACCGGCAGGCGGCGTGCCCCAGACATGCTCGCCGTCCACATACATGACGATGCTCTGGCACTCCTCCGGGCACTCGTTCAGCGATTTGCCGAGCTCCTCCTCGGAGACCATGCCGTCGCGGCTGTAGTCGTTGGACGAATCCCAGACCGTCGTGTAGAGGTCCTGACCGTCATCCTTTCCGCCCTCGATGATCGCCTGCACAGGCGCCACGATTGCGAACTGATAGTCCATTTCGCCGTAGAATTTGAAGTCCGGCCATGTCAGCTCGAGATAGCAGTCGCCCTTGTCGGTGTACTGCACCAGCTCTGTCTTGACCTCATACTTGTTCTGCGAGTTGGCTGCCATTTTGTCATACTGCATTTCGACGTTGATGTCGTCGAGCGTCTGCCCGTATTTGAGCAGCTCCTCGATGCTGAAATAATAGCGGATCTTGACCTCGTTGAGGTAGCGCGGCGGCAGGAGCGTCTCATTGGTAAACGCGATCAGCACCTGCGTGCAGCGGTCGTTGTCCTGTCCGACGGCTGCGGTCAGAACGAATTCGCGGAGCTCCTCCTCGGTCTTGTAGCTCGACTCCGGAGGCGGGAAGTTCTCCTGCGACTTCATATCCTCGGTGCCGTAGAAGTAGTAGAGACCTGCGCATGCGCCGACAATGCCGGCGTTGTAGTCGACAGCGACCTCATTGTAGACATAGTCCTTCGTGATATCACGGTGCCAGTCACCGGCATCGGGACCGCCGACCAGCGCGCCCCAGAGGATATGCACCTGATCTGCCGGGTGATCCATATTGAGATCCTTCGAGCCGTGTGCCGCACGGTGATGCGGATGCGATGCGGCGGTCGGCGACCAGCCGACGATGTACGGACGGTTCATCGGGTTCTTGCCCATGATGTATTCCATCTGACCCTTTGCCCACTCCGCAAAGCGCTTCGGGTCGTTCGCCTTTTCGTGACCCAGAGCTTCCTTCGCGTAGACAAGGCAGCAGAGCTCTGCTGCGGTGTTGTAGCGCGCGGAGCCGTACTCATTCAGCATGGAGAAGCCAGCCGGCGTCTTCTTCAGATAGTCGGTCGCTTCCGGCTTCTGCGGCTGGGTATCCCACTCAAATTCCTTGTTCCAGATCGTGTCGACCAGACCCGGATCGAGATGCGTAATGCCCGACCAGAATTCGCAGTTCCAGCGGAAGATGTACCAGTCACGCTCGATGTTGGTGACCGGTGCGAGCTTCGCGAACACGCCGCCCCAGACGGTATCCCAGCAGTGCACCCAGATGTTGTTCCAGCAGTTGTTGGTGTCCTTGATGATGCGCTTTATGTAGCCGACATAGGGGTGACCGCCGTTGTCGAACTCAACGGACTCATCGACCGCGATGATCGGGATGATGTAGTGCTCGTAGGCTTCCTCGTTGCGCACGGAGATATCGCCGTCGCATGCGCAGTAATAGAGCCAGACTGCCGCCCACGAAAGCTCATCGAAATCATAGCTCGACTCATAGAAGCCGCCGTCGTAGCCGCGGGTCAGGACCTTGTTGTCCTCGCCCTCCTCGTGGGACGCGACTGCCATCTCATAGAGGTCCTGTGCGCCCTTGAGGCATTTCTTCGCATACTCAAGGTCGGTGTCCTTGAAATTCAGGTAGCTGACCGCCAAAGCCGCTGCCGCACCGGCGCACATATCCGATGCGCGGGAATCGGTCTGCTTCGCCTTTGCCTTTGCCTCGTTCGATTCCGGATCGTCGATCTTCGACTCTGCCGCGCCGACCTCGTCGCCGCCCTTGAACACGTTTTTCTCGGTGCAGAGATATGCGGGTCTTGCGAAGTCGAGCATGTGCTCGCCCTGCAGATCAGGGCAGATCCAGTAGTTGTGGTCGATGTTGCCCTCGCCGACCTGATAGACATAGGCAAGCAGCTTGCCGTCCTTATCGTAATAGAGCGCCTTGAGGTAGAAATCGCAGAAGGCATGCAGGATATTCTCCATGTGCTCCGCATTGCCGGTTTTCTCGTATGCCTCGCGGAATTCGTAGTAGCCCCAGCCGAGCGTCGATGCCGCATAGGTGCCGGGCAGACCGAATTTGACGTGGTCGCCCGCGTCGTGCATGCCGCCCTCGCAGTCGAGACAGCCGTCGCCGTCCGGGTCGAGCTCGTCTCTGTGCTCCTCGATCCACGAATTCGGCAGATTGATGCCCTTGAAGTCCGCGCCGTACTGCTTGAGCGGGATCGCCGCGTCCTCCATGTGGCAGTCGCCGCGCCACTCGAGCACGCCGGTGCGCTTGCCGCACTTGTTGGCATCGTAGAAGGTCAGCGTGTACTGGATGCCCTTGGCGAAGTTGACCTCCACATCGTCGTAGGAGAAGCTGTCGGGATCGGGGAAGGTCTTTTGAGAATCCTCCACCTTACCCGGGTCCTCACCCGCGGATGCGAATGCAGTCAGCGGCGCACCGCTTGCCGTCAGCACGGAAAGGCTGACGCAGAGCAATGCTTTGAGCATGTTGTGATGTTTCATTTCCAGAAATCCTCCCTTTGTAATAATGATTACCCCAATATCAGTGTGCTGTTCCGGCGACCCGCTGCATGACCTCTAAACACATTCTCGTGTTGTGATAGGGGCATTTCCACGGACCCGCCATATCAAAATCGCTCTGCGGCCCGCCACTTGTATCTGTTTCGGCGAACCACTCCCCGCCTGCGCGGCGGTCGATCTGATACCGTTCAATATAGTCCCACAGATCGGCAGAGGCTGCGGTATACCGCGCTGCGGCTTCGCGGTCGCCCTGCTCCTCAGCGGAACGTGCAGCGTTGAGAAAGCCGATCACGCCCTCAGCCTGCACCCACCAGACGCGGGTCTTGTCATCCTCGCCCGCAAAGCACTCGTTAAAGAGTGCGCCGTCGTGAAAGGCGGCATTGTACACATGCGCCGCAAGCCGCAGATTGATCTGACGGAATCTCGCAGTCAGCGCATCATCGCCGAGACAGGCACAGGCGCGGTCGAGCAGCCAGCTCGCCTCGATGTCGTGCCCGTAGGAGTGCAGATCGCCGATCGGACGCATCTGCTCATCAAAGAATACCTCAAGGCGCTCCCTTTCGGGGTTGTAGACCGTATCGGCGGTCAGCAGCAGCAGCGCACGGAGTGCCTGCCCGACTGCCGGCTCCCGGGTCAGCGCCCAGAGCTCTGTATAGGCTTCGATCAGATGCAGCGTCGTGTTCATGGTTTTTGCCGCATGCAGATCATGCTCGGAGAGATGATCGTTCTCCAGCGGCGACCAGTCGGACCGGAACGCCTCGATATAGCCGTTCTCCTGCGCAAAATGCGTCTCGATGCAGCGGAAGGCTTCCGTCGCGAGCGAGAGCGCCGCTTTGTCGCCCGAAGCTCTCGCATAGGCGCAGAGTCCGTAGATGCAGAAGGCGTTCGCATAGGCGTATTTGTCGGTCTCAAAGGGCTTCAGGTCTGCCGTCAGCGACCAGTAAAAGCCGCCGTGCTCGGTGTCCCATGCCTGCTGCAGAAACTGAAATGCCTGTCTCGCCTCGGCGCAGTCGCCGCATGCAGATGAAAACGACCACAGAATGCGCGCGTGGAGGATAATCCCCTTCGGGGCATCCGGGTGAATCCGCAGATCGCGGGTCATCTGCCCGTAGAAGCCGCCGCGTTCATCCAGCAGCCCGCGCCAGAACGGCAGGATGTGGGTCTCCAGCTCCGTTCTGACGGCGGCTGCCATCACATTCAGCCGTTCGCTCATGACCGCTGCATCCCGTGGCAGAACTTGTATTTCTTGCCGCTGCCGCAGGGGCACGGATCGTTCGGGCGGACCTTCTTCGGCGCGGTCGCCTGCGCGCGGAAGCTGCCGTCACCGGCGCCCGCATTCGGCGCATCGGGCTTTGCGACCTGCTCGCGCTGAAGCTCCTGATCCGGGCGAATCTGCACGGTCAGCAGCCGGCGAACGGTCTCCTCGCGGATCGCGTCGACCATCGCGTCGAACATCTCGAAGCCCTCATAGCGGTACTCGACGACCGGGTTCTTCTGCGCATAGCCTCTGAGACCCATGCCGCGCTTGAGCTCGTCCATGTCGTCGATATGCGCCATCCACTTGTTGTCGACGACGCTGAGCAAAATCACGCGCTCCAATTCGCGGAGCCGGTCGTGACCGAGCTGTGTCTCGCGGTTCTCGTAAATAATGATCGTGCGGTCGGTCAGCATCTTGATGATATCGTCGCGCTCGGTCTTGTTGATCTTCTCCTCATCCCAGTCGAAATCCTCCGGGACAGTGATCCAGTTCATGAAATACTCGCGCAGACCGACCAGATTCCAGTTCGCCTTGTCAGAGTCGTCTGCGAGATACTGCATGACGGTGACGCGGATCAGCTCGCGGATCATGTCGAGAATGTAGGCGTGGAGGTCCTTGCCGTCGAGCACCTGTGCGCGCTGATCGTAGATGATCTCTCTCTGCGCGTTCATGACGTCGTCGTAGTTGAGGACGTTCTTTCTGGTCGCAAAGTGCATGCCCTCGACCTTCTTCTGGCAGGACTCGATGACCTTCGACATCATCTTGCTCTCGATCGGCTGATCCTCGGGCAGATTGAAGCGCGCCATCATGTTCTCGAGGCGGTCGCCCGCGAAAATGCGCATGAGGTCGTCCTCGATGGAGAGGAAGAAGCGGCTCTCGCCCTCGTCGCCCTGACGTCCGGAACGGCCGCGGAGCTGGTTGTCGATGCGGCGGGACTCGTGGCGCTCGGTGCCGAGAATGTAGAGACCGCCCGCCTCCTTGACGGCGACTGCCTTCTCTTTGACCTCGGCGTTGAATTTGTCGTAGAGCTCTCTGTAGAGCGTTCTCGCTGCGAGGATTTCCTCATCGTCGGTGTCGGCATAGCCCACCGCCTCGGTGATGATCTCCTCGGGAATCTCGCGCTTGCGCATTTCGGCTTTCGCGAGGAATTCGGCATTACCGCCGAGCATGATATCGGTACCGCGTCCTGCCATGTTCGTCGCGATCGTGACCGCGCCGAGCTTGCCCGCCTGTGCGACGATCTCCGCTTCCTTCGCGTGATACTTCGCGTTCAGCACCTCGTGCTTGATGCCGCGGCGCCGGAGCATGTCGGAGAGGCGCTCGGACTTATCGATTGAGACCGTGCCGACCAGCACAGGCTGCCCCTTTTCGTGGCAGGCGATGATCTGGTCGATGATCGCGGCATACTTCGCCTTTTCGGTGCGGTAGATGAGGTCTGGCTGGTCGATGCGGATGACCGGGCGGTTCGTCGGGATCGAGATGACGTCGAGCTTATAGATCTCGCGGAACTCGTCCTCCTCGGTCATTGCCGTACCGGTCATGCCGGAGAGCTTCTTGTAGAGACGGAAATAATTCTGGAAGGTGATGGTCGCGAGGGTCTTGGACTCGTGCTTGACCTTCACGCCCTCCTTCGCCTCGATTGCCTGATGCAGACCGTCATTGTAGCGTCTGCCCATCATCATGCGTCCGGTGTTCTCGTCGACGATGATGATCTCGTCGTCCTTGACGACATAGTCGGTGTCGAGGTGCATGATGCCGTGTGCCTTGATCGCCTGATTGACGTGGTGCAGCAGCGTCATGTTTTCGGCATCCATGAGGCTCGTGCCCTCCTTGAGATGCCCGGTTTTGCGGAAATAATTCTCCGCCTTCTCGACGCCGCGGCGGGTGATCGTCGCGGTCTTTGCCTTCTCGTCGACGATGTAGTCGGCGTCCTCGAAGGTCTCGTCCTGATCCTCCTTGTCATCCATCTCGACGATGGTGACCGGGGTCAGCGTGCGGGCGAGCTTATCCGCCTCGACGTAGAGGTCTGTGGACTTGTCGCCGCGGCCGGAGATAATCAGCGGGGTTCTCGCCTCGTCGATGAGAATGGAGTCCACCTCGTCGACGATCGCGAAATTCGGGGCTCTCTGCACGCGGTCCTTCTTATAGATGACCATGTTGTCGCGCAGATAGTCAAAGCCCATTTCGTTGTTGGTGCCGTAGGTGACGTCGCAGGCATATGCCGCGCGGCGCTGATCGTTGTTCAGGTCGTGGATGATGCAGCCGACCGTGAGCCCGAGGAAGCGCAGCACCTTGCCCATTTCGTCGGACTGGGTCTTTGCGAGGTAATCGTTGACCGTGACGACATGCACGCCGTCGCCGGTCAGACCGTTGACATAGGACGCGACGCACGCGACCAGCGTTTTACCTTCACCTGTGCGCATTTCGGCGATGCGCCCCTGATGGAGCACGATCGCGCCGATGATCTGCACGGGGAAGGGCTTCTTGCCGAGGATGCGGTCGGCTGCCTCACGCACAGTGGCGAGCGCCTCGGGCATGATGTCGTCGAGCGTTTCGCCCTTTGCAAGGCGCTCGCGGAACTCGCCCGTCTTTGCCTTCAGTGCGGCATCGGAAAGCCCCTGATACTCCTCGTCGAGATCAAGCACCTTCTTCTTGATCGGTTCGATTTTCGCGAGCTCCTTTTCACTGTAGGAGCCGAAGATCCTGTCAAATATACTCATTGCATAACCGCCTTTTCATAGCATTGCGGAAAACAGACAAAAGAGCGCACTGCCCCTATCCCTGAGATTCCATACATATTCATTGTACTATATCCTGCGCGTTTTGTCAATATGCTGCGGCAAAAAATTACGTTTTCTCCTGAAAGCCCGGCATCCGCTCCGCATGGGTCCGGCGGAAATGATGCGATTCCGGGTCCTGCCAGTCGTGATCGTTGAGCAGAACATCCGGCACGCCCGTGAAGAGCTCATAGAGGCTGCTGTGAAAGCTGTCGTCGGGGACCGTGTGCATCTGCGGCACGACCCCGAACCGCCAGTAAAACAGCGTTTTCCGCACCATCTGGTTGGCAGAGCAGACACAGTGCAGCGCGCCGAATGCGCCGTTCCGGAAGAGCTGCGCCGCCGTGAAGCACTCATCGGCAGAATTGTAGACACCGTCGCTCCCCTTGAACAGCGCGTTGACCGTCTCGGGCAGAATGTCCTCCGGCTTTACGGCGCCGGACTGCATCAGATATCCGATGCCGGCGCTGCTGAGCGATACACTGTCGCCGTTGTGCAGGCTGCCCGGGACATAGATGCTGCAGGTCTTTCCGGCAGCGCACAGTTCCCTGTAGAGTGCTGCCGCTCTGTCCAGCCGCATCCGGAATGCCGTATCCGGCGTTTTGCCGTCGCGGAGCGGGTGCTGTGCGGCGACCTCGATCAGCACCTTGTCCGGGTTGAGCAGACTGCGCAGTTTGCTGTCCTGTACCGCGTCGGCGTATACCTTCTCCCACTCCTGCTGTGCATGCGCCATATATGCAGGGGTATCATATGGAAAATGCTCCGGAATCACGCCCTGCGGGGTGATCTCGGTCAGCGTGCCGCGGCGTCTGGCATAGCCGCAGATCTCGCGCACATAATCCTTGATATTCTCCGCGAGCGTTCGGTTTTTGTCGTTGAAGTCATCCGCGGCGGCTTCGACCTCAAAGCTCATGGTGCCGCTCGCTGCCCGCTTGGGCGGCATGGTCACGGAGACCCAAGCCCAGAGCAGATTCCGCCCGTCATCGATGCCCGCCGTCACGGTCTGCCGCACCAGCGTGCCTGCATCGCCGAAGAAGAGACGCCCCGTTTGTCTGCCGGGCTGCTGCGCGCGGTGTGCCTTGTGGATGATCGAGCTCAGCTGCCCGCGCACCGTGCCGAATTCCTTCTCGAGCCGTTCCTGCTCCGTGAGAAGCTGCGAGGAAAACAGATCGTTCGGCGGCTGCTGCGAGGGAAAGCTCTCGATCTCCGCAACATCCTCGCAGAAATCCGAGTGCAGATTCGCGATCAGCACATAGAGATCGCCGCCTGCAGCCAGAACCTCTGCAAACGTGTCCGTATTGTTCAGCAGCAGCCCCTTGAGCGTCGTGCCGACCAGATAGACCTCCTTTTTTCCGACAAGCTGCTTCTGCATGTACTCGGTGTCAAGGCTCTTCTCCTGGATCCTGCGGATGCCCGAGGAGGCGCAGTAGCGGATGAAGCTGTCATAGCTGCTTCCGCTCCCGATATAGGGGCGGGGGCTGTGCCCGGCGGGCGGCAGATCGGGGTTGCTCTGTGCGGCAGTGACCCAGCCATGCGCCAGTGCAGCACGCTCCGCGGGGATCCCGAAGTGCTTTGTGAGCGCATCCGCGAGCATCCTGCCGGCATCGGGCTTATCCGCATTCACCACGATGACCGCCTCGCCGTAGAGCTTTTCGAGCATCTCTCTGCCCGCATCGCCGTTGAACACGATCGGGATCAGCGCGCCCTTCTTTGCCCACATTGCCGAGAGCTCCGCCAGACAGATCACGCTGCGCATATAGCTGTCCGTGATCACCGCGATCATCGCATCGCAGGCGGCGAGCTCCTGCCGAATCTCCGGACCGCGGTCCTTTCCGGCGGTGATGCTGTTGTCATAGGTGCAGAACCACGCAAGCTCCGACGCGAACACCGCATCCAGCGTCGGCTTGATCTGCTCCATGACGGCAATGTCGTCCGAGCAGTGACTGATAAATACACGTTTCATTCCGTCCGCGCTCCGTCCTCATGCAGCCATGTGTCGATCAGATATTTCGGGCGTCTCTTGGTCTCGAGGTAGATTTTGCCGATATATTCACCGATGATGCCGATCGCCAGCAGCTGCAGCCCGCCGATCGCCCAGACCGAAAACACGATGGACGTCCAGCCCGCGACCGTGTGCCCGGTCAGATGGCGGATGAGGAAATAGATCAGCATGACGATGCTGACGGCGAAGATCAGCACGCCGAGCCCGGTGATCATGCGGATCGGCTTGACCGACAGCGAGGTGATGCCCTCTGCCGCGAAGGCGAGCATTTTCTTCAGCGGATATTTCGACTCGCCCGCAAAGCGCGCCGCCCGCTCGTAATAGACCTTCGTCGAGGGGTAGCCGATCATCGGCACGATGCCGCGCAGAAAGAGGTTGACCTCGCCGAATTCCGAGAGCCCCTCGAGCGCTCTGCGGCTCATCAGGCGGTAGTCCGCGTGGTCGTAGACGACCTCGACGCCCATCAGCTCCATGATCTTATAGAAGCTGCGCGCGGTCGTGCGCTTGAATGCGGTGTCGGTCTCGCGCTGCGAGCGCACGCCGTAGACGATATCGAAGCCCGCCTCAAACTGCTGCACCATTTCGTCGATCGCGTTGATGTCGTCCTGCAGGTCGGCGTCGAGCGAGATCGCCGCGTCGCAGTGATCCTTCACCTGCATCAGTCCCGCGAAGAGCGCGTTCTGATGCCCCTCGTTGCGCGAGAGCTTTACCCCGTCGAACATATCCGGATATTTGATGTGCAGCGCCGTGATCAGCTTCCATGTTTTGTCCTTTGAACCGTCGTCAACGAACACTGCGCGGGAATCCTTCGAGATCGCGCCGCTCTCCTGCAGAGAGAGCAGCTTTTCGCGCAGGCGCCGGGAGGTCTCCGGGAGCACCTCCTCCTCGTTGTAGCACGGGATCACAAGAAAAATCGTTTTCATAGTCCGGTTCCGTCTCCGTTCTGTTCAGCAGCGAGCTGCGCGAAGTGCTCTCCGCGCTTCTCGAAGTTTTTGTATACATTATAGCTTGCCGCCGCGGGCGACAGCAGGCAGATCTTCCCCCTTGCCGTCACGCGCTTCGCGATCGCGACCGCTTCGGGCAGGTCGGCAGCGTAGATCATGCGGCTGGTCAGCGAGTGGGGATACTGCCTTGCCTCCTGCATGATGCGCTTTCCCGAATCCGACATCAGAACGATGTGCGGCACAGGGCACTGCACGAGGAACTCGAGCAGCGGCACATAGCTGATGCCCCTGTCCATGCCGCCGATCAGCACGGTGTCGGTGTCGGGCAGGGCTGTGAGCGCCTGAATGCAGGTCTCACAGGCGGTCGAGATCGAGTCGTCGACCCAGCGGATGCCGCCGAATGTGCCGATCGGGGAAAGCCGGTGCGGCAGCGGCTGAAAGGTCGCAATGCCGCGGAAGATATCCTCCGCAGAGACACCGAGCCGCCGCGCCAGCGCGAACACGACCGCGCAGTTATAGCGGTTGTGGACGCCCGTCAGTGCCATTTCATCGGGCAGACGCAGGCGTTCGCCGCGGAATACCGCCGTATTGCCGTCAAGCAGCGTGATATCTGCCGATTCGTCCTCCATCGCGAGCCGGAGCACCTCCGCTTTGCAGTCTCCCGGTTCGGGGAGCCCCTTCTGCCCGCAGATCAGCAGGTCGCCCGCGCGCTGGTTGCGGTAGATGTTCTCCTTGCAGTAGGCGTAATAGGCAAAGGTGCCGTAGTGGTCGAGATGCTCCTCGTAGAGATTGAGGAACACCGCCGTTTTCGGCGAGACCGTGTTGTATTCGAGCTGGTGCACGCCGATCTCGAGCACGATCACGGTTTCCGGCGTGATCTGCTCATAGAGCTCCGCGGTCGGGATACCGATATTACCGCCGAGCACCGACGGCACACCCGCTGTCTGCAATACATGATACAGCAGCGAGGAGGTCGTCGATTTGCCCTTTGTGCCGGTGATGCCGATGCACTGCTCGCGGTATGCCGAGAGAAACAGCTCTGTCAGCGACGTAACGCGGCAGGAGAGCTGCCCGGGCTTATGCCCCTCTGTCAGCACGATGCCGGGGCTTTTGAACACGAGGTCGTAATCTGCCATCGCGTCCTGATAGCGGTCGCCGATGTGCAGCACCGCCTGCTCCGGCGCGCCGGAGACCGGGTTCATATCTGCGATGCCGAGCGCCGCAAAGCCCCCGACCTCGAGCACCCTGCGGCAGACCGCTCTGCCCTCGCGCCCGAAGCCGAGCAGCAGCACGCGCTTTCCGGTGATCTGTTCCTTCAGCAGCTTCAGCAGCATGACGCCGCCTCCTTTTCTCCAAAGAGCACCGCAGCGCCGCAGCCGCGCAGACGCACATCCATGCAGGCGCCCTTGCCGAAGAGCCGCTCTACCTCTGCGACAAATGCCGCATGCTCCGATTCCGGCAGATAGACCTGCACCATGCCCGCAAAGCCGCCGCCGTGGACGCGGTAAGCGCCGCGGTCGCCGAGCCTTGCCTCGCAGAATGCCAGCACCGCCGCCAGCGCCTGCTGCTTCACACTGCCTGCCGGATATATATTTTGCAGCCAGAGCGCCGAGGAGCGCCCCGATTCGTTCACGAGCTGCAGATAGCGCGCAAAATCGCCCGATTTCAGGGCACGGTACATCTCCGCAGGTCTCAGCGTCTCGCGGTAGAAGTGATAGGCGCGCAGGGCAGCTCTGTCACCGCAGACCCGCCGGATCTCGGGCAGCCTTGCCCAGAATTCCGATTCCTTCGTCCCGCCGAGGGTCTCTGCGCCGAGCAGCCGCGCGACTGCCTGCATCTCGCCGGGCACTGCCGCATATTCGTCGGTCAGGTCGGCGTGGTCGGCGCCCGAGTTGATCAGGCAGAGCCGGTAGCCGTGCGCCGCGAGATCGAGTGTCACAGTCTCAAATTGCGGTGCGCCGGGCTTTGCAAAGTCGATCATCACGACTGACCCGACCGCACACGCCATCTGGTCCATCAGACCGCAGGGCTTGCCGAAATAGCGGTTCTCCGCCTCCTGCGCGATCATTGCGAGCTGCACGGGAGAATAGCGCCCGTCCGCATAGAACGCATTGCAGACCGTGCCGATCATGACCTCGAACGCCGCCGAGGACGACAGCCCGCCGCCCTTGGGCACATCGGAGACCGTGTAGGCACAGAAGCCGCCGACCGGAAAGCCGTCTGCGGCAAAATGCGCAGCCGTCCCGCGGATCAGCGAAGCCGAGGTGCCGGTCTCGCCGGCGCGGGGGGCAGTCTCGCCGCACACAATGCGGTCCTCCGGATAACCCTCGGACTGCACGCGGATGATGCCGTCATCGGTCGGTGCCGCGACGGCGAGGATATCGAGCCCGATGCTGCCCGCCAGCACACAGCCGTGCTCATGGTCGGTGTGATTGCCGCCGAGCTCGGTGCGCCCGGGCACGGAGAACACGCAGACAGGCTGCTCTCCGTATATCTCGCAGAAGCGGTGCAGCGCCGCCGAAATGCGTGCGCGGAACGGTGCGAGCGCATCGCCCGTCAGCCCGTAAAGCTGCGAGAGCTCCGCGTCACAGGCGCCGCGCTGCAGCCTTGCCTCGAGCTGTGCGACCGGGTATAATTCAGTCATTGTCTGCTCCTTTCGCTTACCAGTTGAGCCATGCGCGAATCTCTGCGGTCAGCTTGTCGGCAGCCTTTCTGTGGGTCGCCTCCGAGGGGTGCCAGTCGACCGCGACGCCGTCCGCATCGGTGTCCTGCTGGTCAAAGCGCATCGTGCGGACATTGCTGTCGCCGGTCTGCGCGGTGTAATCCGATACCGCAAGGTCGATCGCGTCGCAGAGCGTGCCGCCCATGATGCCGAGCGTGCAGAGGATCGGTGCGTCCGGGTTCTTCCCGCGCACCTTTTTGAGAAACTCCGTATATTTCGCAGCAAACTCCTTTTGCAGCGACGCATCGTTTCCGGTGTATGAGGCATCGTTCGTGCCGAGGTTGATGACGATGAGATCGGGCTGCACGGCAAAATCCCAGATATCCTCCTGAATCCGGTGCGTCTCCTCCAGCAGCGCGGAGTTGTGCCCGACCTGCGCGTAGAATTTCGGTACAAGCTGCGTGCCGTTGAGCTTGCCCTGCGAGGTATAGCCCGAGATGATGCCGTGCCCGCTGTAGGAAACCATGCTGTAGTCCGCGTCGAGATTCTGCGCCGTGAAATAGGCGTAGGTCTTGGTCACATTCTCATTCTGCGTTTTGAAGGTGTCGGTGCCGAACACGCCGTCGACGCCGTAGCCGCAGGTGATCGAATCGCCGATGAACTCGATCAGGTGCGCTTTTGCGGGCTCTGCGGCAATTAGGCTCGGCACATCCAGCCGGGCAGGGTCGCCCGTCATGCAGATCGACTGGATCCCCAGCGACGAGCTTGCCGATTCCGAGAGCTTGATCAGCCGGATATGCGTGCCCGAGCTGCTGAGCGGCACGGTGATCTGCCGGCGCTCCTCGGTCAGCTGGGCATCCTCGATCAGCTGTTCATCCGCGTAGACCGCATAGCGCGGCGCCGAGACCGTGCCGCCCTTGCAGTTGGAATCGCCGACCAGCGTCAGCACGCAGCTTTCGCCGAATGCGCGGAAATCGATGCCGCTGCCCGAGAGCGAGCACCAGAGCGTTCCGGTGCTTTCGTGATATGCGGTGCGCCCGAGCCGCTTTGCCTCCGTCGGCGCGTAAAACAGCTTCTGCCCGGCGCCTTTGTGCAGAATGGCATCGAGCTTTGCGCGCACCCAGTCGCTCAACGTGATCTCGCCGTCGCCGTTCATGTCAAGAAAATCCCTTTCTGCATCTGATACTGTCCCTTCCCCGCCGTCCATGACCTCCAGAATTCGCGCTGTCCGCGCATTATTGACCAGCGCAAACACCGCACCGCCTGCAAATGCTGCCAGCAGCAGCGCGCCGATGCCGATTTTCAGTCCTTTTTTCATATAGCCTCCTTGATTTCAGCGTTCAGGCTGCATACAGAACTATTATACCAAAACCGGTTGCAAATTTCAAGCACCTGTGATATAATTAAGATATCATTCATATCTGAAAGGAGGGATCGCCGCATGATCCCGCTCTCCCCCCGCCTGCTCGCCTGCGCTTCGATGGTCACGGGCAGCACTGTCTGCGATATCGGCACCGACCACGCATTTCTGCCGGTCTATCTGGTCACCGCGGGCAGGTGCTCCCGCGCGATCGCAACCGATATCAAGGAGGGACCGCTCGAAAGCGCCAAGGGCACGCTCAGGCGCTACGGCGTCGGCAAGCAGATCACGCTGGTGCTCTCCGACGGCTTTGACAAGGTCGACGTGAAGGGCATCACCGACGTCGTGATCGCCGGGCTCGGCGGCGAATCCATCCGCGATATCCTCGCCGCACCGAAGGCGGCATTTCTCAGAAACGGCATCAACACCGTGCTGCAGCCGATGTCCAAGGCGGAGGTGCTGCGCGCATGGCTCGCGGAGAACGGCTTCTCCGTGAAAAAGGAGATCGCAGTCAAGGACACGCACCTTTATACGGTGATGCAGGTGCAGTACACCGGCGAAGCAAAGACGCTCACGGAGGCAGCCTCGTATATCGGCTGGCTGCGGCGCACCGACCCGCTCACGCGCGTCTATCTCGCGAGCGTGATGGACAGGCTGCACACCAGAGCCCACGGGCTCGACGATGCCGGACAGACCGAAGCCGCCGCACAGGTGCGCGGGCTGATCCGTCAGATCAACGCATGGATGGCAGGAGAAAATATATGAACGTACAGGATATCTACAATATCATCGACGCATTTGCGCCGTTTTCATTGCAGGAGAGCTATGACCGCGCCGGGCTGCTCGTCGGCGACCCGCAGGCGGAGGTCAGCCGCGTGCTGCTCACGCTCGATATCACGGCACCGGTCGTGCAGGAGGCGGTCTCCGTCGGCGCAGACCTCATTCTCGCGCATCACCCGGTCATCTGGGACCCGCTGCGGTCGGTGTCGCCGGCGCATCCGGTCTGGCATCTGGTGCAGCACAATATCGCGGCAATCTGTGCCCACACGAATCTCGACATCGCGCAGGGCGGGCTCAACGATCATTTCGGCGCAGTCCTGCGCAGGGCTTTGCCGTTCGGCGACACAGAGCCGCTTGCACTGCTCCCCGGGGACCGCACGCTCGGGCGAGCGGCACAGCTCACAGCACCGGTCGGTGCCGAAGCGCTCGCAGAGGCGCTCGTGCGGGCGTTTGCATGCCGTTCTCTGCGGTATTATCCGGGCGAGCATGCGGACTGCATCCGAAAAATCGCTTGGTGCACGGGCAGCGGCGGCGACCTGATCGGCGATGCGATCGCGGCGGGCGCGGACGTACTCATCACCGGCGACTGCAAGCACAGCGTCTGGGCTGAGGCGCAGAACCGCGGCTTCACGCTCTTTGACTGCGGACATTTCGAGACAGAGGTCATCGTCACGGAGCTGTTCGCGGGCATCCTCAAAGAAGCCGCACCCTCGCTGGAAACGGTCATCTCCGCGGCGGGCACAAAGCCGTTTTTCCGCACGGCGACACGGTGAAATGAGAAATGAAAGGCGGCAGGCAGGAAATCCGGTTAGAAGTGAGCAGTGAGGAATGAGGAGCGGAGCCTTCCGGTTCCGGGCAGCTCGCAGTGCTCCCCTGCCGCACATTTTTATACAATAGAAAATCCCCGGACAGGCACGTCCGGGGATTTCAGTCGCGTTAAGGATATTTCCAGAACGCAGAAAGCGGATTACGGGGCTCGAACCCGCTACCTCCACCTTGGCAAGGTGGCGCTCTACCAGATGAGCTAAATCCGCACAGTGCCTCCTGTCGGAATCGAACCAACGACACGGGGATTTTCAGTCCCCTGCTCTACCAACTGAGCTAAAGAGGCAAATAAGAAGAATGACGACCTGGATGGGGCTCGAACCCACGACCTCCGCCGTGACAGGGCGGCGTTCTAAACCAACTGAACTACCAGGCCATTGCTCCTCATTCTCGCCCTTTGAACCGTTGTTTCGTCAGGCGACTTTGTTATTATACTCCTTTTCCCGGCAAATGTCAAGCGAAAATCCTGTTTTTCTGCAAATTTGGCAATCTGCGCATGATTGCTCCGAGATATCTGCCCCATCTGTGCAATATCAACAAAGCGCCGCGGTCAATTCAAGCCGTTCTCGCCATTCTTCGCAAAGAGCTGCAGCACCGCCGTGCGCAGCGGCTGCATCTGCGGATTGCGCAGCTCGGGGTCCTCACGCAGCAGACGCCTTGCCGCCTCCTGCGTTTCGGAGACCAGCGGCATATTGCTCGCCATTGCCGCCTGCATGAGCGGCGGCATGCCGTGCTGTGCGTGCCCGAAGAAATCGCCCGGACCGCGCAGGCGCAGGTCCTCCTCGGCGATCGCAAAGCCGCTGACTGTGCGGCTCATGATCTTGAGGCGCTCTCTCGCCTCCTCACTGCGCGAATCGGTCACGAGGATGCAGTAGCTCTGCACGCGCCCCCGCCCGACGCGCCCGCGGAGCTGATGCAGCTGCGCCAGACCGAAGCGGTCGGCGTTTTCGATGAGGATGACCGTTGCGTTGGGCACATCGACGCCGACCTCTACCACGGTCGTGCATACGAGCAGGTCGACCTCGTGCGCCTTCATCGCCGCCATGACCGCCTCCTTCTCCTGCGGCTTCATTTTGCCGTGGAGCAGCCCGACGCGGTATGCTGAAAATGCGCCCGATTTCAGCGATTCTGCGTAGCTTTCGGCAGCCTGCACATTTTCGAGCTGGTCGGATTCCTCGATCATCGGGCAGACCAGATATGCCTGCTCGCCCGCGTCGAGATGCTGCCGGATAAAGCCGAACGCGCGCTCCCGGTAGCCACCGGTGACCGCAAAGGTCTGGATCGGCAGACGCCCGCGCGGCATTTCGTCGAGCACCGTGATCTCGAGATCGCCGTAGATAATCAGCGCGAGCGTGCGCGGGATCGGCGTCGCGGACATGACCAGCTTGTGCGGCGACCCGCCCTTTTCGGCAAGGGCTGCGCGCTGTGCGACGCCGAAGCGGTGCTGTTCGTCGGTGATGACCAGACCGAGCGACCGGAATTCGGTGTCCTTCTGGATCACGGCATGCGTGCCGACGACGACCTTTGCGCTGCCGTCCGCGATCGCCGCCTTGATGATGCGCTTCTCCTTCGCCTTCGTCGAGCCCGTCAGCAGCACCGGCTCGATGCCGATCGGCGCGAGAAATTCCGTCATCGTCTGCATGTGCTGCTGTGCGAGGATCTCGGTCGGCGCCATCAGAACGGTCTGGAAGCCGTTCTTCGCTGCAAATGCTGCCGCGGCAGCCGCAACGGCGGTTTTGCCGCTGCCGACGTCGCCCTGCAGCAGCCGGTTCATCGGTCTGGCATCGCAGAGGTCGCGCGTGATGACCTCGACCGCGTGCCGCTGCGCGCCGGTCAGCGTGAAGGGCAGCGACTGATAGAACGCGGACAGATCGGTATCGGGCGACATGGCAGGCGCCGAGGAGGCGCCGGAGCGGTGGCGCAGCATCAGCGTGCCGATCTGGAACTGCAGCAGCTCCTCAAATGCGAGCCGGTGCCTTGCGGCATCGAGCTGTGCCTGCGATTCCGGGCGGTGCACTGCGTGCAGCGCCTCGGTCAGACCCATGAGCTGATAGGCGCGCAGGAGCCCGGGCGGCAGGGTCTCGATCGGCGCTTCGTCAAGAATCGCGAGCGATGCGGCGACATTCGTGCGGATCATTGCACTGGTGAGCCCGACCGTCTGCGGATAGACCGGCTGGAGCAGCATCGCATCCGCACAGCGCTGGGTCTGCGGGGAATGCATCTCGCGCCGGGTGAAGCCGCCGGTCACCTTTCCGTATACGAAATATTCCTCGCCCGCCTTCATCGCCTGGTAGGTGTAGGGCGTATTGAAAAACACGAGGGTCAGGTCGTTTTCGCCGTCGGTGACGACGACGCGGAAGAGCGAAAAGCCCTTGCGTACAAAGGACGGCGAGAGCTTCTGCACGACCCTCACGCGCAGCGCACATGCAGAGCCGTTCTCCGCATCGGCAATGCGCACCGGTGCGGTGAAATCAATATAGCTGCGCGGAAAATGATGCAGCAGGTCATAGGGCGTGTCGATGCCGAGCCTGTGATAGAGCTTGGCGCGCTTCTCCGCGACGCCCTTAAGCTGTCCGATCGGTTCGTAGAGCGATGCCAACGGCGCTTCCTCCTCTCCGGTAAGATATCCGATTGCTCCTATTATACTCAAAAACCGCGCTTCCGTCAAGCGGCGCGGGCGGGGAAAGCGTGACGCATCCCGCCGCATTGCGCATTTAATTTATATGTGTGGATTCTACACAATTCTGCACGGGATTTCGCCCTGAACCTGTGCCGCCGAAGCCGTGCAAATGCGGCGAATGACGCTTGACAACTTCATTTTTCTTGTGTATAATAGTAGAGATTGCAGGCTGTGCCCTGCTTCAGTGCACCCCCGCTCTGACGGGGAGAAGAAAAAGGAGTTCTTTCACATGGCTAAAATGACCACATGCACATGCGGCGCTGAATTCAACAGCGACGGCGTCTGCCCGAGCTGCGGCAAACAGCGTTCGCGCTCTGCGGGCTACCGCATCCTGCACGGGACGCTCTGCTGCATCGCCGCGCTGTTTTTGCTGCTCTGCATGACGACCACCGCATTTGTTCGGCATCAGCTCAGATATAAGCGGCTGACCAACGCCCTGCGCAGCGAAATCAAGCTCTCCGACGTCAATATCCCCGGTGAGGGCAAGAACGTCGCCGAGTACATCCGCACGGAATATGTGAATGACGACGCCGTTCTGACCGAGGACTGCGCGGAGGCGGTCGACTGCATGGAGATCCCCGGCTTCGTCGCAGACAAGCTCGGGATCTGGGGCGATCTGCTGCGCGGCGATTCCGATACCGTGATGCAGGTCTCCGCGGATGAGGTCATCGGGCTGCTCGAATCACATGAGGCACAGCTCTACCGCAGCTGCATGCTCGTGATCGACGACAGCGACAAGGTCGAGCTGCGGCAGAATCTTGAGGGTCCGCTCGCCTCGCTCAACAAGACATTCCAGTCGCTGTACGGCTCCCCGGCACTCCGTGCGCTCGCGCGGTTCCGTGTCAGCGGGTGGCGCTATGTGCTCGATGTCATTCTGCTCGCGCTCCTGCTCTGGCGCTGGGCAGTCGTGCGCAGAAACAGCGGTAAGGACGCCGCGAGCGCCCTCTCCGCAATGGGCAAGACCATTCTGATCCCCAGCACGGTCACCTTCGTGCTCTGTGCGGTGTTCGGCATCGGCGCGATGTTCGCGAAGGACGGCGTCGTCGGGCTGCTGCCGGTGTGGAAGGCCATCCGGATGCCCTACTGGCTCAGCGCGATGCTCGGCATCTCTGCGGGCTGCGTGCTGCTCATTATCTATCAGCTTCTGCTGCAGCGCAGTCTGCGCCCGGCAAGGCAGCGCCCGGTCAAGGCGACGCCCTCCCGCGGCGGCTCCGCTGCTGCATCCGCAGCTGAAAAGCACTGCATCTACTGCGGCAAGCGCATTCCCGCGGAGGCAGAATTCTGCATCTACTGCGGCAAGCGCCTGACGCCCGCTGCGCCCGAAGCGGCTGCTGCCGTTCCCGATGTGCCGGCTGAGACAGTCCCCGAGCCCTTCATCCCCGGGACAGACGATCTGTCCGGCTCCGACCTGCCCGAGGGCTGAGTTCATCTGAAAAGGAGGGAGCCGCATGTCTGACCAAAAGCCGCGCCGCTCTGCACTGCACCGCGCCGTAATCGCCTTCTGCGTGCTCCTTGTCTGCGTCATGGCAGTGGTCGCTGCTGTCAGCTTTCATAAGTCACTGCAGCAGATGCACGCCGCTGAACGTGCGGCATCCGTCAGTGAGACGACAACCGCGGTCACGACGACTGAAACGACCACGACAACACGCTATCCGCAGGCGGCGACCCGCACGACCGAGACCGTTACGCTTGCGGACGAGACCCTTGTGCTCGCACACAATGCCGCGCTGATCCGGCTCAGCCAAGACGGCAGCGCTGCGCTGATCGCCGCAAGGGCAGAGGACGAGCCGATCTATCCCGCGTCGCTGACAAAGATCATGACGATGGTGACCTATCTCGAGCTCTGCGGCACGGCACAGCTCGACAGCATCACGGAGATGCAGCAGGAGGTGCTCGACACCGCGCATTTCAATGCCGCCTCCTGCGCCGGGTTCTATCCCGGAGAGCTCTGCACCGTCCGCGATCTGCTCTACGCGCTGATGCTCCCCTCGGGTGCGGACGCTGCACTCACGCTCGCCAATCTCGCGTCCGGGTCGGAGGAGGCGTTTGTCGCTGAAATGAACCGGCTCGCCGCGGATATGGGGCTGACGCACACGCATTTCGTCAACAGCATCGGTCTGCACGACGCACAGCATGTCAGCTCGGTGCAGGATATCGCCTGCATCCTCCGCTATGCGCTCTCAGACCCGCTCTGCACGGAGATCATGTCAGCTGCTCAGTACACGACCGCATCGACCTATCAGCATGCTGCCGGCATCAAGCTCAAAAGCTCAGTGCTCTCGCGCATCAGCGCGGCGGTGCTCCCGCCGGACGCGCGCACGCTGACCGTACTCGGCGGCAAGACCGGCTATACCGATGAAGCGGGACAGTGCCTCGCGACCTATGCGGACGCGCCCGACGGAACGCGGTATGTCTGCGTCGTGGCAGGGTGTGCGCCGAAAAAGCCGATGGATGCGGTCTGCGATACGCTGACGCTCTATCAGCTCAGCGACCGTGCGGTCACGGAAATCACACGCCTTGAGCCGCCCGAGCCCGAGCAGACCAATATCACGGAAACCGCAGCGCCGATCGAATGATACCGGAGCGGCGGGAGAAGGCAGGAGTGCGGAATGAGAAGTGAGAAATGGTCTGTGTACCCGCACTGGCGGCGGCACCACGGATTCTCTGGCAGATCGTCGAATCGATCAAAATAAGATAGATGAAGCACGGATAACGGAACAACTCCTCACTGCTCACTCCTAACTCGCCTAACTCGACGATCTCATTTCTCATTCCTCACTTCTCATTTTTTTCGTCGGGGTCTTGACTTTTCGGCGCTTTTGTGTTATGCTAAAGACGATAAAAGGGAGTAGCCGGCAGCCCTTCTCTGATTGCGCTGTCGTGCGTGACGGCATACCCGAGCGGCAGCTGCACGGTCCGCACGAAAATCAAACGGCAAGACTTTTATCGCATCAGAACTGCTCTCTGACGCGATAAGGGTCTTTTTTCATGGCATCGGCTCGCCCTCAACACCGGAAAGGAAATAGGTAAAATGGCTGATTTGTTTGCAAACATCCTGAATCTCGACTGGAAAATGGTCGTCATGTGGGTGATCGGCGGCGTGCTGATCTGGCTGGCGATCAAAAAGGACATGGAGCCCACGCTGCTGCTGCCGATGGGCTTCGGCGCGATTCTCGTCAATCTGCCGCTCTCAGGCGCTGTCTCGCACTTTTTCCCAGACGGCTCGCTCGACGGTGAAGCCGGTCCGCTCTCCGTGCTCTACGACGCGGGCATCGCGAATGAACTGTTCCCGCTGATTCTGTTCATCGGCATCGGCGCGATGATCGACTTCGGTCCGCTGCTCTCGAACCCCATTCTCATGCTCTTCGGCGCGGCGGCGCAGTTCGGCATCTTCTTCACGCTGTGTACCGCCTCGATGTTCTTCGACCTCAAGGACGCTGCCTCCATCGCGATCATCGGTGCGGCGGACGGTCCGACCTCGATCGTCGTCGGGCAGAAGCTCCAGTCGAATTATATCGGCGCGATCATGGTCGCTGCCTACTCTTATATGGCGCTCGTTCCGATCATTCAGCCGCCGGTCATCCGCATGATGACGACGAAAAAGGAGCGTCTCATCCGCATGGAGTATACGCAGAAGCCTGTCTCCAAGACCACGCGCATCCTCTTCCCGATCTTCATCACGATCATTGCGGGGCTGGTCGCACCGGCTTCTGTCGCGCTCGTGGGCTTTTTGATGTTCGGCAATCTGCTGCGGGAGTGCGGCGTCCTCGATTCGCTCTCGGAGACCGCTCAGAAGGTCCTCGCAAACCTCATCACGATCTTCCTCGGCATCACGATCGCCTCTCAGATGCAGGCAGACAAGTTCTTACAGAAGGAAACGCTGCTGATTCTCGGGCTCGGACTGGTCGCGTTCATCTTTGATACGGTCGGCGGCGTGCTCTTTGCAAAGCTGCTCAACCTGTTCCTCAAGAAGAAGATCAACCCGATGATCGGCGCGGCGGGTATTTCAGCCTTCCCGATGTCGGGCAGAGTCGTCCACAAGATGGCGCTGAAGGAGGACCCGACAAACTTCCTGCTGATGCAGGCGACCGGCGTCAATGTCTCCGGGCAGATTGCCTCGGTCATCGCCGGCGGTCTGATCCTCAATTTCTTCCTGTAAGCGGAAAGGAGCGTATCTGCGATGTTTGCTTCATTTGAACCGATGCATTTTCTCGACAATCTGAAATATATGGGGCTGGGGATGCTCGGCATCTTCGCCGTGATCGGCACGATCGTTGTGCTGACGCTGATCCTCAATGCCGTGACCGGTCAGAAGCCGCAGGCAGATCAGCCCGACGACCCGCAGGACAGGCGCTGATCGCATGGGCAAGGCGAAGAAACCGGCTGCGGAGCACTTCTCCTCGGCGGATATCATCGAGCAGGTCGGCGTGCTGACCGAGAATGACACGCTGCCGCCCGTGATCGACGAGGCGAAGCAGAAGCGCAGGGTCGTGCTGCTGATCGTTCTGATCGCGATTGCGGTGCTGGCGGCTGCATTCATGATCTGCAACCGGCAGTTCAGCTACTTTGACCGGACGCTGAAAACGCTGCAGTTCGACTATCGCGACGGAGAGACGATCGACGAGGAGACTGAGGTCCCGCTCGCTGAACAGAGCCTCGCGCTGGCGCGCAGCATGGAGGGGCAGCCCGTCAGCCTGACAGCCGTCAAGCTCTGCTTCTCCTACAGCGGAACGCTCTCGGAAACGGTCTCTGTGCAGGATTACCGCAGCGACGGCACGACCGAAACGCTCGATACGGCGACGGGCACTGCCGGGCTGATGTTCCCCGTCAGACGGCATTACCGGCGCACGGGAGACGTCACGGAGCTGCGTGACGGGGGCAAGTGGGTTCCCGCAGCCTCCGACGCCCTTCCGCGGCTCGCCGATCTGTGCTTCGGGGCGGTCTCGCACGACGGCGTCTCGCTCTCGTGTCTGGACAGCTATCGGACGGTGATCGGCACAGATGCTTATATCTGCGAGCTCTGGCTGATGGACTGCACGCAGGGCGATTCCGTCTCGCATTATACGGTCTACCGTTATTTCTCCGCGGGCACGCTCGCTGCCGTGCGTGTGCTCTCCGGCGATTCTGATACGATGGACGTTTACGACCTGAGAAACGGGATATGAGAAATGAGAAGTGAGAAGTGAGGAGTGGTTCCGCCATTTCGCGATACCACAACTCCTACCTCCTACCTCCTATACAGACTGAGGGCTCCCTTTTTGCGGGGAGCCCTTTTTTATTCTTGCGGGTGCAGAATGCCGCAGTTGATCAGCAGCTGATCGAGCGGGTCACCCTCCTGATAATCGGAGAAGGCTGCGACGGTCAGTCGCTCCGGTGTGCTGCTGCGGTAGTAACGGTATTCTGCGTGCTGCTCGCCGAGTGCGTCTCTGCTCGCGAAATGCTGCTCGATCCCGGAGAATATGCGCGCCGGATCGTCGAAATGATAGACGGTCATATTCATCCGCTGCGCCGCGTTATACCAGCTCAGCATCAGATATTTCGATCTGCCGCGGAAAACCGTCAGCTGCAGCGGCTTGCCCGAATCCCCGAAAATCTGCTCGATGCCTTCCTCCAGCATCGCCCAGTTCTCCGAGAAGTGATAGGACTGCTCGTTCTGCAGCCGCGCATACAGACGGCGCAGACTTCGCAGCTGCCGCATCGCGATGAGCTGCGCACTGTCGATCGCAGCGCTCTCGCAGGTCTGCATCACGCACCGGATCATTTCATTGATCTGCGGCACAGCAACCTTGCTGCCGTCCGGCTCGAAGAACGCCGACACGACCGCGTGGATATACTGCGCGTGCGTGATCTGCATGTCGGCATCCTCCGCCGTACAGAGCTCCTGCAGCGCCTCCAGCATCGGCTGGAAATTGCCTGCTGCCGCCTCCGCCGCAAACTGGTGCACGGTCAGCAGCAGCTGCTCGAAATCGCGCGGAGATTTCAGCTGCAGCAGATGCACCGCGTAAAGCCCGAGACGCTCGTCCTCCGTCATGGTCTGATGCTTGCCGTCCGCAGCACGGATGCATTCGTTGAGCTGGAGCACATTGAAGCTGCGCTTGATCGTGCGGGGGTTGTATTCGCCGAACGCCGACAGCAGCTTCACATAGCGGACGGGGTCGGCGGTGGTGGGGATGAACTGCCGTACATAGTTGGTGATATCGTAGGAATTGACCGGCAGCACGAAGGGCACCTGAATGATCTTATCGAAGAAATTGCGCGCCTTTTCCGTCTGGAAATCGTCGCCGTACTTGCTCCGGAGCCCGCGCTCGACGACCTCCTGATCGACGGCGAGGATGAACACGCAGCTGCGGTAGTCAGCGAAATTCTTGAGCCCCTCCATGAGCTCGACGGCGATGCGCGGTTCAAGGCGGTCGAGGTCGTCGATAAAGACGTAGACGCGGTCGCCGTTCTGCTTGTGGCTGACGATCTCCCCGATCAGCTGCTCGATATTCTCCTTTAATCCCGAGACGATCTCCGCCTTGCTGACCGGGCGTACAGGCGGGAGGACCGCGGCGCGTTCGGGTCCGTGCGCCTCGGCGGTCTGACCGATCGCCGCCATTGCCTTGCCGAAATAGCTGTCGTCGATGATCTCCTTCGTGGTGCGCAGGGAGACCTCCATCATGCTTTTCATGCAGCCCAGGATCCGCGCCGATGCTTTGATCGGTTCGGAGGTGCCTGCGTCGTTTCCGGGGCTGTGTGCCTTGATCCAAGCCTCAAAGCGCTCAAGCATGACACTCAGCAGATCGACAATGAGCTTGTCCTCGCTGCCCAGCGCCGAGAATTGCCATGTGTTGAACGGAATGATGCAGGCTTCGTCGCCCTCGCGCGCACTGATATGCTTCTCGATCAGGTTCATGGCAGTGGATTTGCCCGTGCCCCAGTCGCCCTGGATCGCGACGGTCATCGGGGTGCTGCAGCCGCTGACGAAGTCGGCGATCCCCCTGCAGTGGATGCCCATGCCGAGATGATCCTCTGTCATCGGGCTGTCGGAAAAGCCGTTGTGATGCATACGGATGTCCTCCTCTTGCGTGAATTGACGTTATCAGCATTATAGCATGATTTTCCTGCAGTGTCAAGAAAGGAGGCGAGGAGGCAAATGAAAGTGATTTGCCGTTCCGCCGCCCGCTGTATGCCCAAAAAACCGGGCGAGGGAGCAATCACGCACCCTCGCCGATTAGATATCAGATATTAGAGATGAGAGCTTAGAATTTCGTTCACTTCTAACCTCTAACCTCTCCATTCTCTAACTTCTACTTGAACACCCAGCGGAAGAAGTTGTAGAAAATCTTGGTGCCGACGCCGCCGTCATGACCGCCGTTCGGAACGGACATCCAGAGGTTCGGAGTGCCGTTCTTGTCGAGCAGCTCATGATACTGCTGCGGGAAGGTGCCGACAACGCCGTCATTGGTGCCGCCCGCGATCATGATGAGATACGGGCACTTGTCGTCGCTGACCTTGAAGTCCTCGTTCTTCAGTCTGGCGGTGCGCTCCCAGTTGTAGCTGCCGAGGTGGTTCGCAAGGAAGCTGTCGCTTGCCGGAACAATGCCCGGTGCCGGCGAGGATGCGCACACATAGCCGAACACGTCAGGACGGACGATGCCGCAGTAGAGCGACTCTCTGCCGCCCATCGAGAAGCCCGCGATCGCCGTGTGCTCTCTGCCGGTCATGATCGACCAGTGCTCCTGTGCATACGGGATGATGCTCTCGACAACGTCATAGATGAAGTCGTCGTATTTGTCCATCACATCCATCGTAATATTGAAGCCGGGGCTGCCGTTCGTGTTCGGATCGGTATACATCTGCGTGAAGATGATGATAAACGGCTCTGCCTCGCCGCTGGCGATCATGTTGGACGCCATTTCCTGCACGCCGAAGCCGGACAGCATGCTGCTCTCGTCGCCGAAGATGCCGTGGTTCATAATAAGCAGATTGTATTTCTTGGACGGGCTGTAATCACTGGGGATCCAGTAATACGCACCCTTATTGTGATTTGCCTTCTTGGAGAAGTACTCAAAGTGTTTGCATTCACCCGATTTGCTGCCCGTGACATTGCCGGGAACGTCCTGCGTCATTGTCGGCGAGACCTTTGCCATGAATTCCTTTGCGCTCATGTGTTCGCCCGACGGTGTATCGCTGCTGACGGTCGTCTGGCTCTGCGGCGGATCGGTGATGACCGGCGGCGTAGTCGTTGTCGTTGTCGTTTCATTCTGACCGCTCGTGCCCGCAAGCAGAAGCCGCTTCAGCAGCGTCAGGTCTTTGCCGTTGAGGCTGCCGCCGGCGTCCAGATCGCCGGTATCAAGGAAAACGCCGGTCTTGCTCTTTGCGATCAGATAATCCCGCAGAGCAGCGGCATCCTTTGCGTCAACCTTCCCGTCATGGTTGACATCGCCGCGCTTGAAGTCGCCCGAAGGAACCGTGCTGCCCTCCTCAGTGATGTAAACCTCGTCGACATAGAAATCGGTCTTGGACTCGTCTGTCTCGATGTAGAGCAGCAGCGTCTGCGCGTCGGAAGGGATCTGGTACGAGCTGTTTTCGAGAGTCGCCCACATGCCCGACGCGACATCCTTTTCCGCGATGTGCCCGTACTGACTGCCGCCGCCGAACGGATTGGCGCCGCCGCCGCCCGTGGTGTACTCCAGAGACAGCTTGAAGTGCACCGCCATCGGCGACCCCTGCTGCAGCACAGAAGCCGAGAAGCTGTAGGTGCTGCCGGGCTTGAAGGTCGCGGTGTCGAGCGTGTAGCCGATGCCGCACCAGCTTTCGGAGCGGCTTGTGACCGCAGCAGAGCCGGAGCCCTTCGCCGCGACTGCGGTCGATGCCGCAACGGTCGCGGTGCCGCGCGCCGTCCAGCCGTCCAGACCGCCCTCAAAGCCTGCGTGGAGCAGCGCATCTGCTGCTGACGCCGGCGCCAGTGTCAGCGATCCCGCTGCAATCAGAAGAGAGAGAAATGCCGAGAGTTGTTTTTTCATAGAGATAACGTCCTTTCAATAAAAAAATGCCCCCAAAATGAAAGAAACGGATGTACGTCCGGAGATTTATATTATTTGCCGGATCGTATATACCTCCAATATGATTATATATGGAAGATTGTCAAGCATCAATAGAAAAATCGTAGATTAAGTGGACAAAACAACGATATCTTGTGTACTGTTTTCAGTCGGTTCGCATATATGCGATCGGAAGCAATGTATAAAATGCACGCATCTGCGGGGAATTATTCTGTACTGAAGATGCATTTCCCTGCCGCCGATATGCATTGCACTTTTCCGCCGGATATGCTATAATATGATATCATCAGAAGAGGAACGGGGGGACCGGCATGAAAAAGGACAGCTGCCTGATCGGTGTTGTCGGCGCTGAGGTCAACAGCATCGAGCAGCGGCAGATTCTCAGCGGCATCGTTGCACGAGCGCAGGCATGCGGCGTGCAGGTCAGCGTGCTGTCAAACCTCTATAATCCGCTCGAGCCCGCGCGCGCTGACTGCTCCGACAACCGCATCTACGACCTGATCGGCGCCCCGGTCTTCGATGCGCTGATTTTGCTCTCGGAATCGTTCGTCAATCCGGCGCTCAGCCAGAGGCTCCGCTGCCTGCTGGAGCAGCGCACGGACATCCCCGTGCTGCTGGTCGGCACAGAGCCTGAATGGTTTGATTCGGCGCGGTTTCAGAGCATCAACACCAGCGACCGCGACGACCTCGAGGCGATCACCGACCATCTGATCGACCGGTGCGGCTATACACAGATCGCGCTGCTGACCGGTCCGCTCTCGCTCGATATCTCGCATGTGCGCATCGACGGCTACCGCAGATCACTGGAAAAGCACGGCATCCCGTTCGACGAAGCGCTTGTCACGGAGGGCGATTTCTGGTATTACTCCGGGGAGCGCCTCGCCGAACGGTATCTCAGCGGCGCCCAGCCGATGCCGCAGGCACTGATCTGCGCCAACGATTATATGGCATTCGGCGTGCTCGACGCCTTCTCCGCGGCGGACAAGGATATCCGCGAATACATGGCTGTCGCCGGCTATGAGCATATCCCGGAGCGGAATCTTCACACGCCCCTGCTGACCACCTTCCGGCGTAACCGCCATGCACTCGGTGTCGCTGCGGTCGATATTCTCCTGCGGCGCTTGGCGCGCGAGCCGGAGCAGCCCTTCATCCCGCCGCAGGGGCAGATGATCGGCGGGCAGACCTGTCCCGGCGGCATGACCGTGGAACAGATGCACGGCGAACTGACCCGCGCGCGCACCGGCAGGCAGTACGCCGACTGGACGCTGAAATCCGAGATGGATTCCCAGCTGACCGAATGCCGCAATCTCGACGAATTCACGCAGATCCTCGGCGATTTTCTCTTTATGGTGCGGAACGCCACCGACATTGTGCTCTGCCTCTATGAGGACATGTTCCGCCAGAGCGATTCCCGCGGCGACACGCTCATCTGCCGCAGCATCAACCCGTGGGGCGACCGCAGACCCTTCACCGCAAAGCAGTCGGAGCTGCCTGCGCTCATCCGCCGGAGCAGCAAAACGGCGGTCTGCTATCTGAACCCGATCTTTTTCAAGGATGAGCTGCTCGGCTGCTGCATTGCGGAATACGAATCGCCGGATACCTATGACGACACCTATCGCTACTGGCTGAAATCGGTCTCCAATGCGCTGGAGTTTCTGCGGCTGAAATCCGATGTACGCTATCTGCTGCAGTGCCGCACGCTCTCCCCCTCCTATGACAGCATGACCGGCATGTTCAGCCGCGACGGTCTGCGCGATGCGCTGCAGTTCCTGCTCAATGCCCGGAAGCCCGCGTCTGTCACCGCCGCGGCAGTCCGGCTGACCTTTGCAGCCGGTGCGCAGACCTCTGCCGAAAAAACGAAATCCGCCGTGCAGAGCCTGCTGGCTTCGACTGCCGTCATCAAGCGCTTTCACGGCAGCAGCGGCATCATCGGGCGGCTCTCCGAGAACGATTTTCTGCTGCTGTTTCCCGGCAGCGCGGCGTCCCCGGACATGCTCGCCGATGCAGTCGTCACCGAGATCTGCGCGGACCCCGGCTGCAAAGCGTACACATCCGACATTCAGATCGCGGCGGTCGGTGCGGAGATCGCCGCAGAGAACGCCCGGTTTCCCGCCGTCGAGCAGCAGATGCTCGGTGCACTGAATGCATTGCAGCAGCTCCGTTCGGAGCGCAGACGTTCGCCGCACTTCGAGCGGCTCTACAGGCTGCACCGGCAGATCATGCGCGACCCGCTGACAACCGCCGCGCTGCAGGATGCCGCCGACTCGATGAACCTGAACGTCAACCACTTCAACCGCATCTACAAGCAGTGCATCGGCGTCAGCTTTCATCAGGACACCATCCGTGCAAGGCTGCGGCACGCAAAGCATCTGCTGATCAGCGGGGATGCGCCCGTCACAGGGGTTGCCGAAGCCTGCGGGTATACGGACGGAAAATATTTCATCCGGCAGTTTTCCGCAGAGACCGGATGCTCCCCGCAGCAGTACCGGAAAAAAATCCGGGAATATTTTTCATAGCTGCATGTTTTGTCCACCTCTTCACGGAATTGTGGGTTGACGGTGCGCTCCGAAAATCGTATAATATGGGTGAGATCACGCAGGAGCACGCGGCTTCATTCTGAAGCACCTGCGAACAGATTTCGCCCCCTGCGGCGCAAATCCCCGGTCCCGAATCAAACGGGGATTTGTGCCCCCTTTTTTTGCCGTGAACTGTATATCAGAAAGGAGCGTCCCGCTATGAAGCATTACCGGATTCTTTCTGCGGCGGCTGCCGCACTGCTGACGCTGACCTGCTGCAGCCTTCCCGCCTCTGCGTCGGGAGAGATGCGCGATATTTCGACGATGGAGCTTGTCCGTGACATGGGCATCGGCATCAATCTCGGCAACACGCTCGAATGCTGCCCGGATTGGTACGGTGAGGACTGGATCGCAAAATGGAGCGACGGCACGCCCGAAAACTATGAGACCGGCTGGGGCAGCCCGGTCATCACCAAGGAGATCATCGAGGGCATGGCGAAGGAGGGCTTCGGCGTGCTGCGCGTGCCGGTCGCGTGGTCCAATAAAATGGAGCATGACGGCACCTTCACGATCAACAGGGATTATGACGCGCGCGTGCACCAGATCGTCGACTGGGCACTCGAAAGCGGCATGTATGTCATCATCAATATCCACTGGGACGGCGGCTGGGTCAACAATTTCCCCGATGCCAAGGACGAGAGCATGCAGCGCTTCGCCCACATGTGGGAGCAGATCGCAGAGAGCTTCCGCGATTACGGTGACGATCTGATGTTCGAGTCGCAGAATGAGGAGCTCGGCTGGGAGAAGATCTGGAATCCGTGGAGCGGCACGCAGGAGCAGAAGGCTGTCTCCTATGCGCTGTGCAATGAGGTCAACCAGAAATTCGTCGATGTGGTGCGCGCCTCGGGCGGCAACAACGCAAAGCGTCATCTGCTGATCTCCGGATACAACACCGGCATCGACCGCACCTGCGACGGGCTTTTCAAAATGCCGGATGACCCCGCAAACCGCATGGCGGTCTCCGTGCACTATTACTCCCCCGCCGGATTTGCGATTCTGGAGGAGGACGCGGACTGGGGCAAGGCTTCTGCGACATGGGGCTCCGATCAGGAATACGCCTCGCTGCGCAGTGAGATGGACATGCTGAAAAGAACCTTCACCGACAAGGGGATCCCGGTCATCATCGGCGAATACGGCTGCCCGACCAAGAACAAGGAGCCCGAATCCGTGCGGCGCTTCCTCACCGCAGTCTGTGACGAGGCGTACCAGCGCGGTCACTGCCCGGTGCTGTGGTCGACCCCCGGCGGACATTACAACCGCGAGACCTGCAAAATGGAGGATCAGCAGCTGCAGCAGAATCTCTATCAGATCGGCGGAAAGGCATTCTCGCCCAAAGCCGCAGAGCAGACGCAGCCCGCTGCCGGCGATATCAATCAGGACGGCACGGTTTCCGTTGCAGATGTGGTCGCACTGCAGAAATATCTGCTCGGTCTGGACACACTCTCCGCAGAGGCGGCTGCCGTCGCCGATCTCAACGCGGACGGCAAGCTCAATGCAGCGGACTTCACACTGTTAAAGCGGATTCTTCTTCAGGAATAACCTCCTCATTTCCAAAAGAGAATTCATATCAAAAAGGAGCGGTTTCCATGCCGCTCCTTTTGATTTTCCTGCGGGGGCTCGGGGGTGAAACCTCCAATATCATCCGTCAAGGCGGCTTCCGTCGGAGACACCGATTTCTGCAGACAGCACACCGCCCGGACAGCATATCCGGGCGGTGTTCTGATCATTGCATATCCAGTGCGTGCAGCTGCAGCGCAGCATCGGCGAGCGTGACTGCACCGTCTCCGTCAAAATCGGCATCGGCGCCGTCTGCCAGCCCGTCATCCAGCTCGGTCAGGAGCCGGAAGAACAGCACGGAATCCGACATCGTGACCTCGCCGCTTCTGTCCAGATCAAAGCGGGAGAATTCCGGCTCCGGCTCAATCGTGGTCTCAGTCGTTGTTTCCGGAGCGGTCGTCTCCTCGGTCGTCGTTGTTGTCTCCGGCGCGGGAACGGTCGTTTCCTCGGTCGTCGTTGTCTCCGGCGCGGGAACGGTCGTTTCCTCGGTCGTCGTCGTCTCCGGCGCGGGAACAGTCGTTTCCTCGGTCGTGGTCGTCGTCTCCGGTGCGGGAACGGTCGTGTCCTCGGTCGTGGTCGTCGTCTCCGGTGCGGGAACGGTCGTGTCCTCGGTCGTCGTCG
>JAEEGL011019017.1_pt1 | contig 51646 bp, 42 predicted proteins | sample 9134231 | NCBI WGS metagenome assembly JAEEGL01 (sample SAMN16246548, study PRJNA631951) | gut metagenome | biome: gut microbiome; feature: rumen; material: fiber-attached | host: Bos | place: Iran: Karaj | collected 2018-10
TAACATATACTTTAATAGTAGATCCCATAGTAACTTGTTCTCCTGGAATCATTTCTGATTTAGGTAAGATACCTCTTGTACGACCTAATTCTACATAATAGTTACGAGCGTCTTCCATTGCTAATGTTCCTATTAATCATTCATCTTGTTTGTCAGCAAATTCACCAATTATTGAATCTTTTTCAGCTTCTCTAATTTTTTGCATGATTACTTGTTTAGCTGTTCCAGCTGCTACACGACCAAAATCTTTCGGAGTAACTTCTTTTTCGATAGTATCCCCAACTTTAGCATCAGGATCTATTTCTTTAGCATCCTCTATTAAGATTTGAGCATCTAAATTGATTGCTGGTGGTACGTCTACTTCGTTACCTTCTTCATCAATTATTGTGTCTCCTTCATCGATTTCATCTACTACTACATAGTAAGACATAACTTTGATTTCCCCTGAGTCACGGTCAATGTTTACTTTAACGTTTGTCTTAGAACCAAAGTTTTTCTTGTAAGCTGTAGCTAATGCTAATTCCATAGCATCGAATACTACATCTTCAGAAATTCCTTTTTCTGCTGTAATATTTTTAACAGCATTGATAAAAGCTACTGGATCCATATGTCCAGTTTCTTCTACCATGTCTTTTTTCTTTCTTGGCATTTTAAACACTTCCTTTTTCTTTACTAGATATATCTAAGATATATGAATCATCAATTAAATCTAATTTATCAATGATTGGATTAATAATATCAGTTGCTTCTACTATGGCATCCAAATCAAGACCGTTTACGCGATCTAATTCAATTTTCAAGAAAGTATAATTACCTTCTGTTTCGTAAGTTACTGAGTCAACAATGATATCCATTTCTTTCATTGGTTCAGTAATTGCATTTTTAATTTCTTCTAAAATTCTATTCATGATTCACCTCTTTAGACTAATAATAAAAGTGGGATATTACGCCCACTTAAATCTGTCAATTAGATTATAACATAAAATTTTTGTTTTTCAAGGTTTTTCTTGAGGTGAAATGGTATTTGTAGTAATATTTTAAGTGAAGGTAGGAGGTATTAAATGAAGAAACAATTAAATATTGTTATTGGCATTTCAGCATTTTTATGTTTTTTGTTACTTGTTTCGATAATATCTTTTAACCTTAAAGAAACTAATGCAGTTAATCTTGTTAAAAATGAAGAACGTAATGCTGTATTAGGCAATTATGATTATAGGAATTCTTTTGATGTATCAGACTTTGCTATTACTAATGTTAGTACGATTGATATAGCAGCTAAGAAATATGAAGGTAATAAAGTAAGTGTTAGGGATTCTGATTTTGTTATTAGTGAAGAATTAATGGCTAAGATAGATGAAACGATTAAAGGTTTTGGTGCTTCTAGTTCATTTTATATTGTTGGATTAGATGGTATGAGTATTGGTTATAATGTTGATCGTAAGTATGAAACAGCTAGTTCTATTAAAGCTCCTTATGCTTTATATATTTATGAAGAGATTGCTAAAGGTAATATTGATGGTGAACGTAAGTTAACTTATGAAAGTAGATTCTATAATAAAGGAACTGGTGTTATTAAGAATAGTGATCCAGGAACTGAGTATACAGTTAGAGAGTTAGTTTATTATTCACTACATGAATCAGATAATGTTGCTCATATGATGTTACATAAAACGTTTGGTGTTAAAGGATATAATAAAATGCTTAAGAATTTAGGTACTAAGGAATTGTATTTAACAGCATCTAATCCATGGGGTTATACAAGTTGTAGAAGTGCTGCCATTGTATGGCAAGAGATGTTAAACTTCTCTATTAAGGATACAGAAGGAATTACCTTTTTTAATATTTTATCTAATGGTAAGTATAATTATTTTAAGGAAGTAATGCCTACAATACCTAGTGCTTCTAAAACTGGTTTTGCTAATAGAGATGTTGTAGAAACTGGTATTGTTTTTGATAAGACTCCTTATATTGCTATTGCAATGGCTAATAAGGGTGGAAGTATTGGAGCTTATACACAAATCTTAAAGTTAATTAATGTTATGAATGATATTATGAATGAGTATAATGCTTTTAAAGGAATAAAATAAAAAGAACCAATTGGTTCTTTTTTTAATGACTTTTTACAATAGCAATTATGATGAAGACAATAATTGCTAAGATAGCAAAGACGATAATTTTTCCTACTCTTTTATCTTGATAAGATGTGTCATTGTTGGAAGCTTTTTTGTATTCAGCAGTATTTTTATTACGATACATATTCCATTTTGGATCTAACATCTGACGCATTTCTTGTTGTTGAGATATAGGGATCATTCTTCCACATTCAGGACATACACCACCACGAGTTGGTAGTGCTGCTCCACAGTATTTACAATTCATATTATACCTTCTTTACTACATTATTTGCTATTTCTAGATATTCTTCATTAATAGTGTTTTTAATGAAATCTAGAGTTTTTTTGTTAATCATACGAAGTAATAATAAATCTAATGCTTGTTCTTTTTTTACTTCACATTCACGAATGGCGTTTTCTGTTTCACCAGACATGTGAAGTTGGAATTTATCCATCATATCTAATCCTTTTTTCTCTACATCATATGGTTCACGATTAGATAATTCTAGTTTTTCTAATTCTTGTCTTCTTTCTTTAGAGATTGGTTCTACTCCCCTAGTTACTTTATATCCTACTGGGAACCAATCAGTTGTTAATTCTTCAAAAGTTTTCATAAAGCAAGCTTGAGTTATTCGGCCACTTCTTGAATATGCTTTTTCATTGGTTGTATCACAGTAATAAGGTTTACCATCGTAGAAGACTTCAATTATAGAATGATTTTTTTCTGCTCCTTGTAAGTCTTCCATAGTTGGTGCTTTAGCGTTTAGATGTATCTCGCTTGAGCCATGAGCTTTAAGATTATGACTATCTACTAAATATAGTTTTAATAGTAATTGAAATAATCTTGTATAACCTTCACAAACGCCAGAATGAGAATAGAAGGTATTTATTGCTCCGTTGGTTCCACCTACTTTTCCACCCGCTAGATTTATTTTTTGAATCTCTCCATTAAAGTTCATTTCTATTGGTGTTGAATGCATTCTAAGTTTATTTTTAAGTCCTTGATGATCATAGTTGGTATTGTTAACAATCCAAGAATATATTAAGTATATTCCTTCTAGATCATCTGTTGATACAACTGGTATTATTTCATTTAATTTATCTGATAAATCAGCGAAGAAACTAGCCATTCCTTCAGTTGTATATTCAATTGTATCTGCTATTTTACCAACATGAATTCTTTCTACCCATTCTGCTCCTTTGAATGCTTCACGATATTTACTGTATTCTCTTCTAATCATTTTAGAGATTGTTGGGTAATACATATAATCTACTTTCATAGAAGCTTCTTTTTCTAGTGATCTAGTTACAAATCTACAAATGTTGTTTTCGTTTACGAATTGATTGTTATAGAATACTAAATCTTTTATATTGTTTAGTTTATCTAATCCTCTTATTGTTCTTAGTTGTTCATTATCTATAATGGTTAGATATTCTAGGTTAGGAAACGCTGATAGATCGATTGTATCTATATCAGTATTTATTATTTCTATTTCTTTTATTTGTTCTTTGTTAGGTATTTGATCTAATAAAGATTGATCTGGTCTAAAAGGACCAACAAATGATATTTTTTTAAGGCCAGTGAAGTAAGAAATGAATGGTTGATTATTTATTTGAAGACTTAAGAAACCTGGGAAATTTAAGTTTATTCTTTCGATAAATGGTAAGTCTTCTAAGTAAAGATTATCATCTACTTTGTTACCTAATTTGTTTTTAGCATAGATTCTCTTAATCTCTTTAATCAGGTTGTTATGTAATTGTCTATACGATTGTTTAATATCAATAGAAGTTCCCATTTCCCTCACCTTACCACCATAATTATAGCACAAAAAAAAGATTATTCGTCATAATCTTCTATGAAATGTGGGCCCTTGTGCTCGTTTATAGTTGGCTCATCTCTTAATAAATCATTATAGTTTTGTTGTCTTAGAGCTTCATATACCATGATTGCTACAGTATTTGATAGATTTAATGCTCTTACATTAGCAGTCATTGGCATACGCATACAACGGTCTAGGTGTGGTTTTAGAATACTTCTTGGAATGCCTGTTGATTCTTTACCAAAGACAAAGAAGAGATTTTTTTTAGAATCACTATAATCAAATGAAGTATGTGGTTGATGACCATATCTTGTTAGAAAGTAGAATTCACCATTATCTTTGTGTTGATTATAGAAGTCATCCCAGTTTTCATATACATGGTATTCGCATTTATCGATATAGTTAACACCACTTCTTCTGATATAACTTTCATCTAGGGAGAAACCTAATGGTTTTATTAGATGAAGTACAGAATTAGTAGCGACACATGTTCTCATTATATTACCAGTATTACCAGGTATTTCTGGTTCGAATAAAACGATATTAATCATATTAATCCTCCTAATAAAAAAGACCTATTGGTCTTTTTCTCTAGCTATTTTATTTACATCTAGTAGTTTTTGGAAATCACCAATATTCATAATATTTTTACCCTCTTTGGTAATTATGTCAACTACTTTTCCATCTTCGTAATAAATAATTGTAGGAATATTAGCAATTTTTTTATCTTCTAGTTTCAATGCTTTATTAATTTTTTCAATATAATCTTTTTCATTTTTGATAGATGTTATATTTAAGTAATAAACTTGATCACCTATTTTATAATCATTAATTAAAGCAGCTAGTTCTTTTTCCATATTATATATTTCTTCAGAACCAGTATAACTGATATATAGATAATATGAAGGTGGAACTTCAGATAAAACATCTTCTAATTTAGCTAAACCTTGAATTTCGTTTGTAACTACTTTAGATTTAATAAGATATGATGTAGATATACGATTTTCTTTGATTACTTGATGCCATCTAAAACCATACCAAACTAAAGCTATTGCAATAAGTATGCCTAGGATTACAATAACGTAGTTTTTAACAGGAATAAATCTTTCGTTCTTTTTTACAACTGTCATGTTCACCATATCCTTTCCTAATTAGTATTTTATCATATTTACAATTTTATTTCCATAAGAAAAAGACCATTAAGGTCTTTTTATTATATCTTTTGAATTCTATTATGTTTTTTAGCAATTGTTACAGCACTAATAGCTATTAAAGCACCAGCTGCTAAGATTGCATAAGATACGAATGCACCTGATTCAGGAACATGTTGTGGAGTTCCTTGTTTTAGTTTGATTTCGAAGCAATCAAATTCTTCTTGCTTTCCTTGAGTTGCAGGAGTTAATGAAGGAGTACTTCCCTCGCAACTTTCGCCACTCCATTCACTTGTACCAGCATTATTTGTACAATCTCCACGATCCCAGTCATCGTTACTTCCTATAGCATAAGAAGCGATACATAAATTACCACATGCTTCTACATCGTTAGTGTCTGGAAGACTAACTTTAATGTGTCCTAATACTGCAACATCAGTAGTATTGATTTTAGTTTTAACTTTTTGAGCTGTTAAATCACCATAGATTACCATTGATGCAGCTTTGTAAACTTTGTTATCAGATCCTGATGATTGTGTAGAATAGAAGATTCCACAACCAGTACTCTTAGCATCGCCACCAGCAGGTTCAACTACACATCTGAATCCAGATAGTTTAGAAGGCATATCAGCACTTGGAGTTTGAATAACTGCTTCATTTAATGATGCACTTTCAACATATCTAGCACCTGCTCCACTTAGTTTAGCATTAACAACAACATCGTCAATTACTAAGTTATCAGTACTATACATTCTTGTATAGAAACCAGCATTGCTTTCAGATACTTCACCACTTGGTTTACCAAAGTAGTAGCAATCTGCACTTCCTCCTGCTTCTAGTTCTTCAGGATTACATACAAGTTGTGCTCTTGAGAATCCCCATGCTCTTGCGTTTGCAGTTACTGCAAAAGCAAAAATACTTACAAATAAAGTCGCTAGCAATAATAGATTTCTTGTTTTCTTCATAATAACTACTCTCCTAATCTTTTATTCTAAATATATTATAACATGTTTTTACAGCTTGTGTGATTTTTTTTTGAAAATTTGTCAATCTGTGTTATTATATTAAATAGATAAGATAATAATAGAGAGGTGGTCATGTGAAAAAGATTTCAATAGTAATTAAAGACAACTCTCTCTTTTTTAAATATAAAGTTAGAAAAATGGAAGAACCTAACCTATTAAATACTAATGTTATTTCTAATAATGAGTTAGTATTTAGTGATGAATATATTCTTGAAAATCAAAAGATCGTTAGTTTGTTTATTGCTGATTTGGCCAAGGAACATGATATTAAAAATATTGTGGTATCTAATAATGAACTAGCTTTATTAGTGTTTGATGTTTTGAAGAAATTAGATTCTGTTGAATGTTTTAAAATTGAGGAAGACGATAACTTAACTTATGCTGTTTGTGAAGCATTAGTTAATAGTAAATGTATTAAAAAGTTAGAATGTTTTTCTATAGCACAATTTATGTTAGAACTATTGGATAAAAATGGTATTAAAGTTGATTCTAGAAATGAAGTATTGTTTACATCTAAATTTATGGCTGAGAATGATTTGATTTCATTTTCTAAAATGTATTATAAAACTAGTATTAATGTAGATAGTGTTGTTACTGAAGAAGATATTAGTGATTTTAAGAATTTCTTAAGTATTAATCGTTATTTAAAAGTTATTCATTTTGATAAAGCTTCTATGAAGAATATTAAAATGATTGTTGAGGCTTTGGTAGAAGCCAATGAAAAGAATATAATTATAGAAATACATGAAGATGTAGAAGACTTAGATGAAATTGATGAATTAAGAGCTTATCATAAATTAATTAAAGAAAAGTATAAAAAGAATAAGATTAAGATTCAATTAGCATATTCAGAAGATTATATTAATAAGAATTATGCTTCACAAGTTACCTTTACTACTTTAAAGATATGTGCAGTGTTAATATTAGCTATTGTTGTAGTTGCTTTAGGATTTGTAGTTTATAGTGATTATAAATCTGCTAAGAAAGATGCTGAGTTACAAGCTAGTATTAAGGAATTGTTAGAAGTACCAGAAGATGTCCAAGGAAGTGGATCTGGTGAAGAAGAAGTTGATGAAGAAGGAAGAAAGATCATTAATTCTTATGGTAAACTTCTAGAAGTTAATTCAGATACTGTTGGATGGTTAAAGGTTAAAGGTACAAAGATAGATTATCCAGTTGTTAAGACTACTGATGATTTCTATTATTTGAACAGAAACTTCTATAAAGATAAAGATTATAGTGGTTGGGTATTTATGGATTATCGTAATAATATTGATGAATTAGATGATAATACTATTATTTATGCTCATAATAGATATACTAGTGGTGTTATGTTTGGTACTTTAGAGAATGTATCAAAACCTAATTTCTATAATAAAGATAGTAATTTAATTATTTCATTTAATACTTTGTATAAAGAATATAAATGGAAGATCTTCTCTTTCTATGGAATCGATGTTACAAATGATTATTTAGTTACTTTATTCTTAGATGATGAAGTTAAAGAAAAAGAAAAATTCTTTAAGATGTTAAAGGAACGTAGTGAACATGAGTTTAGTACTCAAGTAACTAAGGATGATAAGATTCTTACCCTATCTACTTGTTTAGATAATAATCGAAGATTTGTAGTACATGCGGTTTTATTAAAAGATGAATAAAAAGACTTAATTTTGATTAAGTCTTTTTTTATTCTATGTTATAATTATTTAAAGAATATGGAGGAATTAGTATGAAGTTGGCAGATTATAAATTAATACTAGAAGAAATAGTACGTAAAACTCTATATGAAAATTCACAAATAAGTGAAGAAGATAATGCTAAATTAAAGGAAATAAGTGATTACTTAATTAACAGTGATTCTTTTATAGATGACTTAAGAGTTGTTATTGGAGCTAGAAATAGTGAAAATTATTATGCTTATAATAAATATATAAGTTCTTTTTTGGCTGATTGCGATATTAAATTAAAACTAGATATTTTGAATAATCGTGATAATTACAACGATATTATGAATGATGTCTTGTATATTAAGTTATGGAAGTCTTTAAAGTTAGAAGAAAAGATTCAATATTTAATAGATAAGAAAAGATTTGAAGATATTGATTATTCATTCATTAACTATTCAATTAATGAAGGACGTAATTTTAAGGTTGATAAAGTATTAGAAGAGATTATTAATAACGATAGTTTAAGAAATAAAATAGATTGTGATTCAATTGAGATCGGCTATTCTTATAATATGTTGTCTCTTATCAATTTAAGTGATTATGATTTGTGTAAGATTTTTACTAAGGAATCATATACTAAGTTATTATTGAAGAAGTATAAAAAGTTTGATGAATTTAAAGCTATAATTAGTTCTAATAAAGCTATTAGTAAGTTAATAAGTAGAAATGGTTTAATCTTTGCTAATGAAGACAATGAAATTATTTATAAGTTCTTATTAAAAAATCATAATTTTATTGGTTTGTTTGATAGTAAGTATACTAATTTATTTAGTATTCTAGAAGTTACTAAGATTAGTGAAGATCCTAATTTAGATGAAAATACTTTCAGTACAATAATTCAAAAGTTATATCAATATAATAAAGAAAAAGCAGATACTCTTTTCTCAATTGATAATTTAAAGAAATGTGCTAGACATAGTATTACTATTAATCCTTTTAGTGATGTAAGTAAAGAATTAAGAGAAAAAATCATGAATGATTATTTTCTATTCAGTAAATTTATCGATACCATTATGATTGAAGCTATTAGTGATAATTATACTGAAGAAGAGATATTAAATGTTTTAAGAAATGATACCTTTATTGAAGATGTTAGCTCTTACGCTATTGAACTTTTATTAAATAAACTTTCTTTTAAAGCATCGTTTAATATGTTGCAAAGACAGATAATATTCAACAAGATTAAGAATTTAAATGTTAAGGTTGAAGAAAAAGATAAGGTATTCTTTAAAGGTTTCTTAGATAGTCCTGTTTTGTTATATAAATCAGAACATAGTATGGTTTATGAAATGCTTAATATGTTATCTAAGGAAGATGTTTTGTATTACATTACCCTACCTTATGTTAATAATAGTATTAGTAATTATGAAATAGTTAGTTTAATAAGAAATAAAGATATTGAAATAATGGATATTATTGATTCGGAGGAGTTATTAAGTAAGCTTAATACTACTGATGTCATTAGTATTATTGATTATTCTTTTAAGAAGAATCCTGATTTGAATATTTTTAAAGATAAGAAGATTTCAATGTTGGTATTTGATTTAAATGAGAATACTTTTAATAAGATTAATTTTGATGAAGTTAATTATTTATATGAAAACATTAGAATGAAATCACTTCTTTCAAAAAGAGAAAGTGTTCCTACTATTCTTAGTTATAAAGCTGTTATTGCTAGTTATTTAGTATTCGGTTTAGATGAGACTTTGAATATAGTAGTAAAAGGAAATGCTGATGTTAGTTTAGAAGATGTTAAGAAGTTACAAAATGAAGTTGTTAATGAACGTCTACTCTCTTTTCAAGAGAACAATTCTACTATTTTTGAAAATATTAATAAGAAGATTACTTCTAATTTAAATAGAATTGGTTATATAGAGAGTAAGAATGATCTAGCTTTACAAGTTAGAAAGAATACTTTCTTGGATAATTTAGTTTATTTAGTGTTAGATAGCGATTACGATTCTTATAATGGTGTTATTGATAAGTTATACAATTATGTTAGAAACAGTAAAAAAGATGAATATAAAGCAAAACAAGAAATATATGAATATTCTAAAGAGTTTACTTGTACTTATTTAAATAACAAGTTAAATCAATATAATAAGGAATTTAGTGATGTTATTCTTAATAACTTTATTCCTAAGGATAATGTTTTATATAGTAAGAGAAAAGAAGTTGGCAGAAACTATTTAGACAAGTTAAAGTTTAAGATTTTTGTTAAAGCAATATCTGATAAGAATAAAGAAGAATATCAAGAATATTTTATTGAAGGATATGATTGTAATAATTTAGAGAATGATTACAAGAAGTATTTAGCTAAAACAGAAGTTCAATTTGATAGTATTCTAAACCATGTTTTAATTCCTATTATGAATGAACGTTTTGATAAAGAGAATTGTTTAAATAAACTTGATATTGAAAAACCAGAAGATACTGATCGTTATTTAAAATATATAGAAGATCTTAATAATGTCAGATTAATTAATAAACGTCTTAATGTATATAAGAAGAAGTATAAGAAGGAAGACGTTTTACAAATAATGAAGAATATTTGTTATAATTCGGAGATTACTTGTAAGTTAACTAATAAGAAGAAACAAGAATTAAAATATTTAAATAGTCTTGTTAGAAATCTAACTGGTGAATTGGAAATTAATGAATTCCTTTTAATATTTGTATATAATGCAGCTGATGTATTAGATTTATATAATTTAAAAGAGATTCAAGAATATACTAAGTATTTGGGTATTCTTGATAGTATAGTTAGTAAAACTAAGAGATTTATTAACAAGCATATTGATGAAAGTAAGATTAAGAATGATTATTCACATGATTATTTTAAAGCAGTAGATAATTATAATTTTATCTTCCCTGTTACTAATCGTTATTATGAATCAAAGAAACATGTTTTGTCTTTACAGGATATTGAGAAAGTATTTAATGGTTATGATTTGGTAGATAATAATATCGATTATCAAAGTCTGTATGATTTCTTGATTAATAAGAAAAATCTTATTATGTTAGTTGATGGTTACTATGATGGTATTGTTGATAATCTAGGATTAATTATTTCTAAATGGAATCGTATTAAGAATTATGCAAAAAAATTAAAGATAAGAGATTTATCTTTAATAGGAGCTAAAAAGATCTTAGATATTATTGATAATGAAAATAATTTAATTATTAAGTCGTTAAATAGAGATATTATTGATAGTATTTATAAAGATGGTTATTACGAAGTTGATGTTAATAAGCGTATTAATATTTTAACTAATTTATATAGAGATTCTTTTAAGAGAATATCTAGTAGTATTCCTTACCTATCTTATCGTAATGAACAATATCGTATTGAGGTATTGGATAGTTATAATCAGGAAGTATTTAAAGCTATAGATAATTCTTTATATAAAGTTGGAGCGATTGGTAATGATTTATTACATTATTCTATTTTAGATAAGAATGGTATTCAGATAGGTATTTATGAAGACGATGTTCTAACTAATAAGATTATTGGTATTAGAAATGGTAATACTTTATATTTGAATATTTTAGAAGGTAAATGTTCAATAGATCATCATGAATTACTTCGTTTGTTTGCTAATGAAATAATTAATATTACTAAGGATAGTAATGAAAGAATTGATTTTGTTACTATTGTAAATAATAGTAATTATACAAGTAGAACTAGTACAATTATTGATTCTACTATTTGTTCTACTATTAATAATCCTATTGATTATAATAGTGTTGATTTCAGTAGTTTCTATAAAAATGATAATTTGCTTCATTTAAATGAATTCTATACTAATTATGATGATGGTATTGCTACTCTTTTAGCTAGTGCTAAAGTAGTAGATAAGGATAGTTTTAAGAGTTATACACCGATTGATACTTATTATCGTAATAGAAGAAATATTATTAAGTTAAGTAATAATATTGGTGAAGAGTATATTGCTAAGATTAATACTATTTTAGAGTTATGTAAGTTAGAAGATAATTCTATTGATACAAGTAATATTAATTTGAATAATATGGATACTATTTTCTTGGGAGATGACTTTGTAGTATTTGTTACTGATAATAAGGAAATTAAGGAATATGTTTTACCTTATGATAGTAGAGCTAAGGATGAAGTATCTAATATTAAAGAAATGATGGAAAAGAACTAGTAAATAGTTCTTTTTTTTATTAAGTAATATTTGCTTTTATGCTATAATTATGATAGTAGAGGGTGTCTATGAAGAAGGTTTTAGCTAAAATTAAAAGTTTCTTTATAATGATCTTTAAAAAACTTAAAGACTTTTTTTCGTGGATGCGTAAAAGAATAACTACTCGACATAAGAAAATTAAGAAAGTATATTTGAAAAGAAAACAAGAAAGTAAGTTTTTACAAGCTTTAAGTGAATTTAGATTAACTATTCTTTCGATATTCAGTGTTTTCTTATTAGCTGTCTCTATCGGTGCTATTATAATTGCTAATAATAAAGCTTCTTTGGATTTAGGTTTTAGAGCATCTGAATTTAAAGAACTTGGTGGTAGTACTTATGTAGCAATTGATAATGGTTATATGAAGGATATGTTGATTGTTTTTACTAATACTCCCCTACCAGAAATAAAAGATTATTTTGATGAAAATTATGTTTTATATGATGATGCAACTATTAATTATTTTGAGGGTGAAGAGGAAGTTAAGATATCTAATATCACTTATGAAGAAAATGGTGTTTTATTATTAAAAGGTATTGGTAAGTATGATGTTCTTATTAAGAATAATGGTTATACTATTAATACTAAGTTATATGTTATAGATAATGTTTCTCCGGTTGTAGAATTCCAAGATTTAACTATTGAATCAGGAGAAAGCATTGATTATAAAAAGTTTATTAAATCTTATCAAGATAATAGTCATTTAGAGACTTATGAAGCTAAACCTGTTGATATTGTAGATAATACAACTGTTGGTGTTAAAGAAATTCAAATTGAAGTATCTGATTTGTCTGGTAATTTTACTGTAGGTACTGTTAAATTAACTGTTACTAAATCTACTCAACCAGAGAATCCTGGAGGATCCGGTGGTTCTGGAGGTTCTGGTAATTCTAATGGCAAACAATCAGGTGGTAAACAATCCGGAGGAAAGCAATCTTCTGGTGGTAAACAATCCGGAGGTAATAAACCTTCTGGTGGTTCCAGTGGTTCCGGAGGATCAGGTGGTTCTGGAGGATCTGGAGGTTCTGGAGGATCTGGTGGTTCTGGCGGATCTGGTGGATCAAGTTCCGGAGGTACTTGTCATAGTGGTAGTGTTATTACTTATAAGTTAGAAAAATTATACGAAAAGTATAATTCTGGAACTCCTAGTGGTAGAGTTGTAAGTCATGATTATTATTCTGATACTCCTATTCAAAAGGAAACATCTTTTGGTTCAGTATTTACTACTAAAGCTAAATTTAATGTTAATGTTTATGAAAATGGAGCTAAGGAGTTTAATGAAGAATCTGTTGAGAATGTTGTCTTTAAGTTAGATGCTTCTAAGTATAAAGCAACTAGTCAAGATTTATTACCATATGCTAAAAAAGCATTAAATTTATCTGATACTAAAACAAATATTAATTATATTTTAAATTATTCTAATAATCTAAGAAAAGCTAGAGGTTTAAGTAATCTACAGTTAGATAGTGTATTAAATCAAGTAGCAATGATTAGAGCGATGGAAATGGCCTTCTCTGGTCAGTATTCACATTACAGACCTGCAGGTAGTTGTTTAGGTGGTAAGACATTTACTTCAGTATATAAAGCTATTGCTCCTAAACCTAAAACATCTTATTCTATGGGCGAGAATATTACTTATGGAAGTACTAAGGAAATAGCAATGAAGTCTTGGGAACGTTCTCCAGACCACTATGGTGCTATTGTAAGTAATAAGTATCATTATTTAGGAGTTGGTATGTATTACTATGCTGGTAAGACATACTGGGTTCAAATATTCCAATCATAAAAAAAAGACTTTTATCCGTAAAAGTCTTCTTTTTTTAGATATGCTTCTATATCATCTAGATGAGTATAATTACTTCCTATTGAACTAACAGATGATACTGTTGTAATAGTTAATTTAGCTTCATCTATTGTTACACCAGATTCACTACTATAAGTTTTAACTGCTGCTTTGAATTTGTTTTCGTCTTGGAATTCTAGTTTTACAGTATATCTACCTCTTAGTAATGCTGAGTATGTATCGTATTCTAGGAATGTTAATTCATAGACTTCAATCTTTTTATAACCAGCTTTGAAATCATAAACCCATTCACGTGTATATTTTCTTGTCTTACCAATTGATTCTATTATTAAACTTGCTTTTTTAATTGTTGTATTGTTGAAGGCATCAGTTGCTGTAACAAAGACTACATAGTTTCCTTGTTCAGTATAGTTACCTTCTTTGTCAGGATTTTGGAAGGAATAGTTACATCCACTATAGTCTTTACAACCTTCTACAAATTGAGATGCATTGTAACGATCTCCTTCTTTAATAACTACTTCGCGTACTTTTAAATCAGGTGGTGTTGTATCAACAACACTAACTGTTCCTTGTTTTGTAATACCTTGGTAGGTAACAGTAAATGGATAATCCCCTACTTCTTCTACTTTGACTTCTTTTAAATCAATAGCATATTTAAGTTCATCTACTTTTTTACCAACTCCTGGTTTTACATATTCGCTACCACGAATTGGTAATGGATTACCAAGTTCGATAGTAACAGGAAGTGGTTTGAAGTCTTTTTCAGTTGGATGGTTTTTTAACCAATACCAGAAACCTCCAAGTCCAACGATTACAAGTAATGACAGTAAAGCCATTTTGTTTTGGAATTTTTGAGCTGCTTTATTTTGTTTCTTTTTCTTTTCTTTTTTGAAGATTCCTTTATTTTTTTGGGCTTGTTTTTTACGCTCTTCTAAATCTATTTGTTCAGGAAGTTTAGCATTAGGGTTCATTGTTATTTCACCCTCAATGTTTATTGTTCCTAAAGAGATGGCTCCATCTCCTTTTAGTTCTGCTTCCTTACTAATTAATTCAACACTGTTTTCAGTGGCAGTATTATTTGATTTAGGAATAATTGAGGATAAGTCTCTTTTTATTTCGGTAGTGTCTTCACTATCGTCAATCATTGTTGGAGTTATTGTTACTGTCTCCTCAGGAGCTGAAAACATCTGCTTCTTTTCTTCTTGTTCTTTTTCAGACATATAAAAACAACTCCTTTCTTATTCTTTTTCAAATTATACTTTCCTACTATTAATGATACTATTTTTATAGTATTTTTTCAATAAAAAAAGCACGTTAGTGCTTTTTTATATTATCTTGAATGATGTAGATTTATGTCGTCGAAAAGTACTTCAGAACGCTTTTCTCCAGGGATTCTAATTTCAACGCTGTAATCTTGATGATTTACATCGTGATCTTTTTTGAATGTTACATCTTGGTATTCAGCATCGGCATCAACTAATCTACTTGTACGAGAAGCTTTTACTTTATTATTTACTAAGCTTATCTTAGCATTTAATTCAGCAAGTCTTTCTCTTAGTTGTTTACTGAATTGGATTCTTATACCATTTTTAATAATTTGTGTTGTAACTTTAGGTGCTCCTTGGAATAATACATCATTTTCTGTAATCTTTTTAGCAACGCTTCTTCTATTACGTGGATTGAAGTTAAGTTTGTTTTCTCTAATATCAATCTTAGTATGAGGAATATCTCTTGAAACTACTGGTTCTTCTTCTGGAACCGGAACTTCTTGACCTTCAGAAGGTTGTTCTTCTTGTTTCTTATCTTCTGGTTGTTTTTCTTCTGGTTTCTTTTCCTTTGGTTTTTCTTCAACTACTGGACCAGTTTGTGCTGGTTCATCAGTTTGAGGAGTAACCTTCTTTTGTTCCTCAGTTACTTGAGTAGGTTCTGTTCCTGTTAAGCTTGCTTCGATTTCTTTTAATTTTTCATCTCTTATAGCTTTTCTTCTAGCATTTCTTTCTTCTAGGAATTTAGCTACATCAATTCTTCTTGATACTGATTCAGATACTAAGAAACGATTTACTAATGAGTTTTGAGCTTTTATGAATGATTGTAATTTTGCAATTTGTTCTTCATAACCAGCTGGTTTATTTCTATCTAATTCAAGGATTCTGATTTCTGTATCGATGATTAATTCATCTCTAGATCTCATGAATTCTTCGAAGTCAGCACCGAATCTTACTTCATCAAGTGGTGTATTTTTAACTTCTTCGTTAGATACGATATATTTACCATGTTTCTTTAAGTAATTGTATCTGATTTCTGAAAGATCTAATAATCTTCTTGTTAATAGTGCAGATTGATATACTGCTGTATCTTCATATGCTACATCAGCATCAATTGCTGCCATAGATAGATCGCTCAATTTATCATGTAATAATAATTGAGTGTTGATCTTATTTATTTCAACTATTTGAGCGTTTGTTTCTCTTAATAGTTGTAAGTATAGTTCAACATCTTCTGCTTCTGATGTGTTTTTAGCAGGTGCTGGTTGTACAGGTTCAGGGTCAGTTGCTGTCTTTTGTTGTTTTTGTTTATTTGGATCTGGTTCTTTTTTGACTTTTTTAGGGTCAATTTTTGGTTCTAGTTTTGGATATAGTTTATCCATTAGTTCTTTACTTAGAACTGGAACTACTAAATCAGATACCTTTGGATTGTTGAATTTAATAGATACAACACCATTTTCAGCTTTAGTTTCTACATGAAGTTCTGTAGCTTGTGATGATTTACCTAATTTTTCAACATTAGCAACGATTTCTTCATATTTAATCTTGATTTCTTCATCTGTAAGTTTAGATAAGTCTTTTAGACCATTGATTTGATCTTTTATATCATCTGCTTGTTGAAGAACCATATAGAATGAATCTGTATAATATTTTTTAAGTCTCTTTTGCATGTCATCCATCATTTGAACGAAGATATTGTCTCTCTTTTCCATATCGATATCTTGGAATTTATTTGTATGAATATCTTCTACTAGGATGATAGCTTTTTGTTCGCCATCTATTGGCCAACCAGCAGTTTTATATTTTTTAATTGTAGCTTTGTATAAGCCATTGATTGCTGCTGATAATTGTCCTTTGTATTCGATAAGACGATTTTCTTGATCACGAATTGCTTTTTGTTTTTGTTCGTTTTCAAGTTTTTGTTCGATTTCATCTCTAAGTCTTCTTGTTAGAGGTGAACCAATTACAACTTCTATACTTCTAATACCATCTTCTAGTCCAATTATAGTTCTTTCTAGTTCTGGAGCTTTAGATGGGTTTTTAGTTTTTTCTTCTGTATATTTATAAATTGCAGTAACCATTGCGTCAATTAGTTCTTTTGCACTCTCACGAGATATAGGTTGAAGTTTTAATACTTCAGGAGATTTTTGAATAGATTGTCTATAAGCTTCTGAAGCCGATTCATATTCACCTACTGCACTAACGAATTCTACTACTAAACTTCCTAATGCTTGGGTAGATGTTTTAATACTTTTAATATCATCTGCATTGATAGCACTTAGAATTGTAGGTAAATTGTTTTTGATAGCTTCTGAATATTTGATAGCTTGAGATTTACTATTATTTAAAGCTACTATAATATTCTTGAACAAATTAATTAGACTTAGGGTTTCACAAGCACCATAATAACTTCTTAGAATATCGCTCTTTTGTTCTTCTGGTGTTTCTGGTGATTCTGTCATGATCTTATAAGCTGCAGCAGTATCTTCATAAGTTCTTTCCCATTGATCTAAGGATTCTAATCCTTTGGCAGCTCTTTGTTCAGCAGATTCAGCAAAAGTTCTAAGCGTTTCAACGTCTAAATCACCTAGTTCTTCTACTTCTAGTAATCCTAAATCTCTAATTTCTTCCCTTGCTTTTAAATACTTTCTCCCCCTAGTGCTAAAGTATTCTATAGCGCCTGGATTTACTTTCTTTAATTCAGCCATGTATTTTATCTCCTTTCAGAAATTACGCAATTAATCCCTTAATAAAATTGAAAACTTTCTCTTTGTCTACTGGATTAGTTATATCAACTAGTTTGTCATATCCTTCTTCGTCTTTTACAACGTATGAAGCTAGGATATCAACAGTTCCATTGTCGTTGTCTATAGAATATACGGCATATTCTTTGCTGTCGATTTCTACAACTGATAGTAGTTCAGCATCGACAATTTCGCCACTTTCTATTTCAACTTTAAAAATTTGGTTAGTATCTTCCATACTTGCCCCTCCAGTTCTTTTTTCACATCTTTAATTATATCATAATCACTCTTTTATTGGAAATCTTTGTCATATATTATCCTTATTTTTGATAAGTGACTATATTTAATTATTTGTTCTTTTATATCGTCATAATCAAAAAGCATTAGGGAACCGAATTCCCAAACGCTGAATGATGCTAGTACTGACATCATCTCAGCAAAGAAGGAAAACTGTTGATTATTCCACAATACGGTTAGAACACTTAGACAGATAATTCCAGCAGTAAATAGGAATCTAGCCTTTCTGCTTAAGGAGTCTTCTGCCACTTCTTTTTCTGTTCTTTTTAAATCAAAATAATTCTTGATTAGTTTTCTGATAAGGATTTTATCAGAACTTGTAAATGTTGAATTTTGAATTTCTAGTACTAATGGTACATCCAATGGAATGAATGAAGCTTTGCTTTCTATTAATTCATAGAACTCTAATTTAAGAGTTGGACGATCATCAGATGAGTATTCTGATAGAATGCTGTCCATATCTTTTACTTTTAAATAGATGTATGCTTCATCATTTTTTGTTGTTATTTCATTTACTTCTTTATATCTTCTAAATTTTTTTCTTTGATATTTTTTTAATTTATCAATTGAAGCCATTACTACTTCCTTGTGTTTTGATAATAATTAACCTCAGCTAAATGATCTGCTAATTCTGTTAGTTCATCATCGTCAGGATCTTCTACTTCACTAATCATATACATTAGTTCTTCCATGCTCTTAGCTTTAGAAGCATCTATGTTGTATCTTCCTAGTGTACTTACTTGATTATCAGTAAGTGCTATCCCGTTTTTACGAACTTTTAGCATATTTTTTTCAATATCTTTAACCCCAGCTAATTCTTCTATTTCGTCGTCTGTCATTGGATTTAACATAGTACACACCTTCTTTATCATAATTATTCATTATTCTATTTAAGTATATCATAAATAGTGTTTTAAATGTGAAAAAAAGTAAGAGTTTTTCTTACTTTTTCATCTCTTCTATAGCTCTTGCTACTCCTAGTCTTCCATACTCATAGGTTAAGCTACCTTGTTGATATGCGATGTATGGTGGTCTTATAGGAGCATCACAGGATAATTCAATTGATGATCCTTGTGTAAATGAACCAGATGCCATTATTACTTTGTCTTCATATCCCGGCATATCCCATGGCATTGGAACTGATTCGGAATCAATTGGTGATCCGGCTTGAATTCCTTGAACATATTTAATTAGTTTTTCTTCATCATTAAAAATGATGTTTTGAACTATATCTGCTCTGTGTTCGTTGTATTTAGGTTCAACTTTATATCCTAAATCTTCTAGTACTTTAGCAGTTAAGACTGCTGTTTTAAGACTACTAGATACAACATGCGGAGCAAAAAATAATCCTTGTAATATTTGTTTATTTATTCCTAGTGTTGGTCCTACTTCTCGACCTTCTCCCGGACAAGTTAATCTTTCTCCAGCTAGGTCTACTAGGTCTTTTCTACCAGCGATGTAAGCACCGTTAGGAGCGATTCCACCACCAAGATTTTTTATAAGTGATCCAACCATTACGTCTGCACCGACAGTTAGAGGTGTATCTTTTTCAACAAATTCACAGTAGCAATTATCTACCATGATTATTACATTTTTATCTATTTCTCTAATGGCTTTTATTACTTTTTCTATTTTGTCTAAGGTGATGCTTTTTCTAGTTGAATAACCTTTACTTCTTTGGATTTCTATTAGTTTTACTGGATTGTGTTTTAAATAGTCTTTGATGTTTTCATAGTCAAAATCATTATCTATTAGTTCTATTTGATCATATTTAATTCCATAGGAGATTAAACTACTTTTGTTTTCTTTAATTCCTATTACTTCATGTAAAGTATCATATGGTAAACCACTAATTGATAACATTGTTTCGTTAGGTCTTAAGAAAGCAAATAAAGCTACTGTTAAAGCGTGGGTTCCTGATATAAATTGGCTTCTAACAATAGCGTCTTCAGCATCTAATACTTCAGCAAAGATTTTTTCAATATTATCTCTACCAAAGTCATTGTATCCATAACCTGTTGTAGAGTTAAAGAATCCTTCTTGAGCTTTGTATTTGTGAAATGCACTTAAGACTTTGGAACTATTGTAATTACAGTTTTTATCTATTTCATCATAAATTGGTTTTAGTTCTATTTCAGCTTTTTCAATTAAATTAATTGTGTCTTTTGAAATACCTAATTCTTCTAACATTAGCATCTTCCTCCATCTACTTTAATTATGGAATCATTTAGGTATGTTGATTCTACTGCTACATGATATATTTCACTTGCTATTTCTTCTGGTTCACAGAATCTATTTAAGAGAATGTGTTTACATTCTTCTTTTATGTAATCAGCATCTAATTCTTTATTCATTTCTGTATTAACCCAACCAGGAGCAATAGAGTTAACTCTTACATGTGGAGCATAACTTAAAGCAAAGTTATGAGTAAGAGATATTACTCCGGCTTTTGATGCATCATAGTCCATGCTGTATGGATAGTATGAATCGATGCCGTTGGTAGATGAAACATTTAGGATAGAACCTCTTTTGTTTTTAAACATTCTAGATCCGATTAGTTTACAAGTGTTATAGGTACCAATTAGATTAACTTCTAGAATACGTTTAAAATCTTCTACTTTTTTGTCTTCTAGGGTTGAATCTATTGCAATACCAGCATTGTTTACTAAAACATCTATTTCTCCTAGTTCTTTTTTGATTGTTTTTAACATATCTTTTACTTCTTCTTCAGAAGATACATCACATTTTATTACTAGTGTTTTAACGTGGTAATTGGTCTCTATTTCGGCTTTTAGATCGTTAGCTGCTAGTTGATTTGATACATAGTTAATGATGATGTTAAAGCCATGTTTGGCAAATTCTCTAGCTGTAGCTGCGCCAATGCCTCTACTAGATCCAGTTATTAAAACATTTTTACCATTGTTTTCGTTCATAAACATCCCTCTTTTTCCCTTGTATTATATCACAAGTTATAAGTTTTATTCATGTTAGTTCTTTTTAATAATAAGAATACTTATAGCAGGTTTATTTTTTTAATGTTATAATAAGGCCAGGTGATGGAAGTGGCAGTAATTACTAAGGAAAACCGCAATGATGACTTTAAAGAAATTGGTAAGCAATTTGCTTATGAGGGATTAGATGAGTCATATTTGAAAGATCCTACACCAATGGAATTGGCACAATTCAGAATTGGTTATAAGGAAGCTATGCAAGAAATTAATGTCCCTTCAACGAGAAATGATGACTTTGTCGTAAGTAATGAATCTAGAATGATGCACAGATAAACCGAAAGGTTTATTTTTTTATGATCTGAATGTTTTTGTATTTAGATATTTCTTTTATAAATATAGATTCTTTTTGATAGGGACTTATAATATATGTCTTATTTTTTGTTCTAGTTAATGCGACATAAAAAAGTCTTCGTTCTTCTTCATAGGGATAATAATCCTTAGTGTTATTAACATATTTTAAGATTGATTCTTGTTTTAATTTGGTTGGCAAACCTATGATATTATCTATTATGTTTATAAGGATTATATATTCTGCTTCTAGTCCTTTTGATTTGTGAATAGTTAAATATCTAAAAGTTTTATTTTGATAAGTATAGTAATCATCTTGATTAGTATATTCATTATCTATGTATTTAAAGATATCTTTGTTATTTCTACCTAGAACCATTATATCTTTTGAATTTATTTCTTTTAGTAGTTTTTTTAAAGCTTTTATTTGGTTGTCACTATAATAAATAACTACTGGATTTGGTAAGTGTTTATTGGAATAGAGATTCTTTTTTTGTTGTTTTTTGTTTTGCATTATAAACTTACCTGCTACATTAATTAGTTCTTGAGGATTACGATAAGTATTTACTATCTGAAATACTTTACCGTATTTAAAGTATTTGGTGAAGTTTAGAAAGATTTCTAAATTACAGCCAGTAAATCTATATATTGATTGAAAATCATCTCCTACTGCCAAGAATTTGGCTTTAGTAATATTAATTATTTCGTTAATCATTTGGAATTTAATAAAGGATGTGTCTTGGTATTCATCTATTATTATGTATTTGTATTTTTTTATTCTTTTAGTTATTTTTAGTACTTCTTTTGATTTATTAATCATATCGTTAAAATCTAGAGCGCATTCTTTTTTTAATTCATCTTCATAGTATAAATAGATGTTAATAATTAGTAATAGTAGATATTTGTTTTTAAGATATTCTTTGATATTTAGTTTGATCTTTTTAAGAATAGTTTTAAAGTAATCTATCTTGTAATTATTAGATTTAAATAGATTAATAAATGTTGTAATTAATCTTTTTAAGTTTAGTAGTTCTTGATTGGTATAAGTTTTTCCTAAAATATTTTTTAGAGCTTTAGTAGTATATTTGTTGTTAATAAGTAAATAGTTATCCACTACGGTTTCTAGGAAGTTATCGGGCGCTATTGTGTATTCAATATTATTTTGTTTTAAGATTTCTAAAGCTAGTTTATGAAAAGTATAGATATTAATATTAAAGTTATAGTTCTTTTTGATATTATTTTTTAAGTTATTAGTAGCATCGTTAGTAAAAGAAATACAAAGGATTTCTTCTGGTTTAATGTTACATCTTTTAACTAGGTATACTATTTTACCAATGATAGTTAGACTTTTACCTGAACCTGCTCCAGCTACTACTAGAGTTGCTTCTTCATTTGATAGTACTACTCTAGATTGATATTCATCTAATGGATAGCCATTAATGTTATTAAGGATTGATTCTTGTAGTCTTAGTTTGTCTAAGTAATCGTTGTTTTGTTTTTCGATAGAACGCAAAAAAGACTTCTTAAAAAGAAGTGGTTTTTTTAGTTTTTCTAGTTCTTTTAAAGTTATGTAAGTAATGTTAATTCCCCTATCTTAACATTCCTCTTATTTCTTCGTATAAATATGGTTTTAGTTCTTTAATAGGTAGTGGTTTAGAGTTCATTATACTATTAAAGATTGTTCCAGATACTAGTTCAATTATCATATATAGTTTTAGTTCTGGATTATTAATTTTAACTTTGCTCTTTTTGAATTCATTTAAACAGAATTCTTGAACCCCAATGTTTTCATCATTAATTAATTTAGATAATTTATCATTATATAATCCCCAAGATAAATTTTTAGAAATAAATTTTAATAATAGTTTATTCTTTGTTAATTTATCTATTATGTTATCAATTATAAAAATAATTCGATCATCAAATTTTTTTAAGTCTGTTTTATCTAGTGCTTTTATGGCATCATTAAATAATTGCTTAGATTTTCTAGCAATTAAATAATCTTGTAGTTCATATTTATCTTTGAAATAAAGATAGAATGTTCCCTTCGCTACTCCTGCTTCATTAGTTATTTCTTGAACAGATGTGTCTTTAACACCCTTTTCTGTAAATAATTTTAATGCTGCAGAAATAAGATTATGTTCTTTTTCTTCTTTGTTTTCTTGGATCTTTTTATTAAATTTTAACACAGCCATAAAATCATCCCTCGTCACTAATTAATCATAATTCTAAATAATTGTCAATATAAGATTGACTTTTGGTCATTTTAGTAGTAAGGTAGTTTTTGAATGAAGTGACTATCGGTCATTTTTGATTAGAGGAGATACAATGAAAAGGTTTGCAAATTTTATCGTACAACATAAGATATTCTTTTTAATTCTATCTTTGTTGTTAATAATTCCTTCTATTATAGGATTGATTAAAACTAAAACTAACTATAATATTTTAGTTTATTTACCTAGTGATATTGAGACTTTAAAAGGTCAAGAAATATTAACTGATGATTTTAAGATGGGTGCTTTTTCATTATCAGTAGTAGAAAATATTAATGATAAAGAACTTGTTAAGTTAGAAGATCAGATTAGAGAGATACCTTGTGTTAATGAAGTTGTTACAATTAATGATGTTACTGGTACAGCTATACCAAAGGAAATGATTCCTAGTGATGTTATTAATAAAGTAGCCAAGGATAATACTAAGTTAATGTTAATTACCTTCTCTACTGGAACTTCTGATGACGAGACTATAGAAGCTATTAATACGATTAGTAATTTAAATAATAATGTTAAAGTTGGTGGAATGAGTTCTTTAGTTAGAGATACTAGACTTTTAGTAGAGAGTCAAACCCTACTCTATGTTATTATCGCTGTTATTTGTTGTTTTATAGTTCTTAGTTTAGCTTTAGATTCCTATGTATTACCATTTATTCTACTTGGTAATATTGGTGTATCTTTATTATTTAATATGGGTAGTAATATTATGTTTGGAGAGATTAGTTATATTACTAAAGCTATAGCTGCTGTTTTACAATTAGGTGTTACTGCTGATTTTTCAATTTTCTTATATCATAAGTATGAAGCTGCTAAAGAGAAGTATAAGACAAAAGAAGAAGCAATGGCTGATGCTATTAAAGAAACTACTATTTCTGTTATAGGTAGTTCTTTAACAACTATCGCTGGTTTCTTAGCTTTGTGTAGTATGAAATTAACTTTAGGAACTGATATTGGTTTAGTTATGGCTAAAGGTGTTATCTTCGGTGTTATTACTGTTTTAACTTTATATCCTGCTTTATTGTTGATATTTGATAATGTTATTCAAAAGACTAAACATAAACCTTTAATACCAAAGTTTAAGTTTGTTAAACCTTTTGTTTTAAAGTATTACAAGATTATTTTTATCATATTGTTAATACTTATTGTTCCGGCTTTTTTATCACAAAGAAAAGCTGATGTTTATTATAAATTAGATACATCTATTCCTGATGATTATACTTATACAATGGCTAATAAAGTATTAAAAGAAGATTATAATATGATGTCTCAAGAAATGATTTTATTAGATAGTAAGATGGGTAATTTAGAAACCAATAAGATGATTGATGAAATAAAGGAATTAGATGGAATTGATAGCGTTTTAGCTTCTAGTTTATTAAGTAGAAGTAATATTTCAGAGAATATTATTCCTAATAACTTAAAGAAAATTTATGAAACAGATAAATATAAAATTGTTCTAGTTAATTCTAATTATGAAATAGCTAGTGATGAATTAAATGATCAAATAACTAAGATTAATAAAATTGTTAAGAAGTATGACAATACTGCTATTGTTGCTGGTGAAGGTCCATTAATGAACGATTTAGTAGAGATAACTTCTATTGATTTAAAGAATGTCAATTTTGTTTCTATAGGAGCTATTTTCTTAATAATGTTCTTTGTATTAAAATCTATTAGTTTACCTGTTCTATTAGTAATTGGTATCGAGTTTGCCATATTTATTAATATGGGAGTTCCATATTGGATGGATACTAGTATTCCATTTATAGCATCTGTTGTAATAGGAACTATTCAATTAGGAGCTACTATTGATTATGCAATATTAATGACTACTAAGTACTTAGAAGAGCGTAAAGAAGGAAAAGATAAAAAGGAATCTGTAGGTAATGCAATATCAGCTTCTGTATCATCTATTTTCGTTAGTGCTATGTGTTTCTTTGCTGCTACTGGTGGTGTTTATGCAGTATCAAAAATAGATATGATTGGTTCTCTATGTTTGTTATTAGCTAGGGGAGCAATTATTAGTATGTTAGTAGTTATGTTTGTAATACCTAGTATATTACTCGTATTTGATAAGTTGATTGTTAAAACGACAGTAGGATTTAAGAAAGGAATGAATCTACATGAAAAAAATATTTAGTAAGTTAGTAACATGGATTTTGGTATTAAGTTTAACTTTGGAAGCCACACCAGTATGGGCTTTAAGCAAAGATGAAACAATATATGCAAAATTGAATAGTGATGGTAGTACTAATAGTGTTACTGTTTCCGAACATTTAAATAATGATGGTAGTATAGAGATAGTCGATAGAAGTCATTTAAATAATATTAAGAATATTAATGGTGATGAAACTTATACTAAAGAAAATGGTAAATTGGTTTGGGAGACTAATGGTAATGATATTTATTATCAAGGTGAAACTAGTGAAGAGTTACCAATTAGTATTTCAGTTAAGTATTATTTAAATGACGAAGAAATGTCTGTTAAAGATATGTTAGGAAAAGCCGGAAAAGTAAAGATTGTTATAAATTATAAGAATAATAAAGTTAATTATGTACCAGTAAATGGTAAAGTAGAAACTTTATATACACCATTTGTTGTAGGTACTACTTCCCTACTTGCTAACACTAGTAATAAGAATATTAAAGTAACTAATGGACGTGTTATAGATAATGGTGTTACTTCAATTGTTGTATCTATTGCCAGTCCTGGTTTATATGAAAGTTTAGGTTTAAAGGAACTTAAAGGTATGGATAAAACTATTATTAGTTATGATACAACCGATTTTGAATTAAGTTCTATTTATTCAGTTGCTACTTCTAAGATATTAGAAAGTGACGATTTAAATATCTTAAATAATGTTAAAGATTTATATAGTGGTATTGGTGCTTTACAAGATAATATGAATAAGTTAGTAGATGCTTCTGGGAAGATTAAAGAGGGATCTAAAAAATTAGCTAATGGTACTAATGAGTTAAATAAAGGAATTAGTACAATTGCTAATACTTATTATAAATATCGTAATATAGATAAAGAGACATTAAAAAAGGAATTAATAAAAATATTAAATAAGAATATGAAAACTATAGTTCCTTTATTACAAGAAGAAGTAATTAAAGAAACTAAAAATGTAATAAGAGATAATAAAGATGAATTGAAAGATGCTCTTGTTAAATCAACTATTAAAAATACTAAGGAAGTTATTAATGGTGAAATTGAAAGAATTGTTAATAACATTGATGTTAATGAAATAATTGGTAAGATTATTGGTAGTGATTTAAGAGATGCTATTCTTTCTGATGAATCTATTAATAAATTATCTACTGTTTTAAAAGATGAATTAAATAAAGAAATACAAGAAGAAGTAGAAAAAACTACTAAAGAAACTATTAAAGGTTTAAGTTCAGTTATTGAAGTTAAGATGACAGAAGAAGAAAAGAAAGCTTATATTCAAAGTATTGCAGAAAAGTATAGTGTTTCTTATGAACAAGCTGCAGGCATTGTTGGAGAGGTACAAACTGATACAATTAATGGTGTTAAGAATTCTTTAAATAAATCTAGTGATCAAATAAGTAAATCTGTTGGTAATAAAGTTGTAGCATCACTAAACAATAAAGAATATGTTAATGGTGCAGTTAAGAAATATGTTTCTAATGTTAATCAGAGAATTCAAGAGATAATTGATAATGATGAAAATTTAAAAGAATACCAAAAAGAATTAATTAAAAATATTAGCGCTAGTATTAAAAAAGAATTAAGTAAAGATGAATTAATTAAAAAGTATATTGAATCATCTAATTATGTTAATGGTTTGGTTGATAAAATAATTGAAAAAACAGCTAATGAATTAGCTGATAAGTATACTGAGGAAATGGTTAGTGAAGTAGTTACTAGATTAGTTAATAAACAATTAAGTGAAGAAAATGTTAATACTGAATTAGGTAAGATTATTAATAAATACGAAAAAGATATTGATAATAAATTAAAGATTGTTGATGAAAATGTTAATAAGCTTAAAACATCAGTTGAATTATTAAATAATGGTTCTAATGAATTAGCTAAAGGAATTAGTTTATTTGATGAAGGATTAAATAAATATAATAAAGAAGGTATTAGTAAACTAAGCAAGTTAGTTAATGGTGATGTTAAATCATTGGAAGGAAAAGTAGAAGCATTAGTTAAACTAAGTAATAATTATAAAACTTTGGATGATATTAATAGTGATGCTTCTGGTTCTTCTAAAGTTATCTTTATGATTGATTCTGTTAAACATGAAAAAGATAAGAAAGTTAATAATGATAAAGTTGTTGAGAAAAAGACTTTCTTAGACAAATTAAAAGGACTATTTAAATAGTCCTTTTTTTTAACTTGAGAATTCTTGTGCCCAATAAGTTGTTCCTTGGTATGTATATTTACCAATACCTACTTTTTTGAACCTTGAGTTTACTAAGTTTTCGAAGTGAGTAGCTGATTTAATCCATCCTTTTGTTACTCCTTCTGGTGTAGTATAACCTTTACCAAGGTTTTCACCGATGATTTCAGCTTTGTGTAAGCCATAATCATCCCAAATTGTATGCCATGCCCTTCCATTTGGTCTCGTATGAGAGAATTTATTGGCATAAGCCATTTCCATAGTTCTTAAAGTTGCAATTACACTTAGATTATAATCTAAAGTTAATTTGCCAACTGGAGTAATTTCTTGGCATTTTTCAGGTGATGATGTGGCACCAGTACGACAGTTATTTGTTAAATTTAGTATTGTATTTTTTACTGAAGATATGTTTGATTGAACACTAGCTGCTTCAGATTTCATAGTTCTAACTGTACCATTGAATGTAGAATAAACCACTTCAAATTTTGAGTCAGTTCTACTAATTTCAGTCTTTTTACATGTTTGATCAATATGGTATGTTACATTAACATATGTGTTTTCTTGAGTACCATATTTTACTTTTTGAGATATTATTAGTTTTTCTGTTTTATCACCAGCAGTACATGTTTTTGGTTTTGGTGTTGTTGATCCACCGGATGATCCTCCTGATGGTTTTGTTCCTGATGAGCCAGAAGGTTTAGTACTTGTTGATGTTTTTGGCTTTGTAGTTGTTGATGTTTTTGGTTTTGTAGTTGCAGTCTTTGATTTAGTTTCAGTTTTAGGGTTTTCTGGTCTTTTTTGAACTACTAAACGAGCATCAACAGATATACAGTTATTTGATTCATCACAAACTATTAGTTTAACAGCAGTTGTACCAACAGCAGTTATTTTAGCTTGGTCTTCATCAGAATATGTTACTTTATATTCTTTGCTATCACTGTTATCGCTATATGATCTGATAAAATCTTTAGCACTGTAATTGTCTCCACTATATATATTTACTTCTTGAGTAGTTACTTCTGGTGGAGTTTTATCAACAATTATTAATGATGTAGTATATTCTCCATTGGAATTAATTACAACCTTGTAAGTTTGTAGTTTGTTAATAATACATTTTTTACCTTGTATTTTGCAAATGTCTTGTTCTTTTACTTCTTGTTCTTCAAGAAAGTATTTTATTGTAGCGTTTTTATCTAATTTAAAGTCATCTTTGAAGTAATCTTTTATTTCTGGGATGATACTACCTACTTCTAAAACAACATTTTCTTTTACAGGTGTGTTGGTTTCTAGAGCTTTTACATCATCTCTTATTTTATTTTTATGGTCTTCGCGAATGCGAATTGTATTAAATACAACAACGATAGTAAGTGCTGCTAGAGCTATTATTAAGTATTTTTGTACTTTTAGAAAGTCAACTACTTTTTTCATCCTATCACCCTATCTTCTCTTAAAGTATAACATAGGGGATTAGTCTTTTTTAAGTTTTTATTGCTTTACTTTATACTTATTTTACTCTTTTCATGTTATAATATTGTAAGAATAAGAGGTTGATATGATGAACGAGTATGATACTAAAGAATATTTAGAAAAGGTTGATAAGTATTGGAATGCTTCTAATTATTTATCTGCTTGTCAACTATATTTGCTAGATAATCCTTTACTTAAAAGACCTTTAAGGAAAGAAGATATTAAGAGAAAAATAGTTGGTCACTGGGGTACTGTTCCAGGACAAACTTTTGTATATACGCATTTAAATAGAATTATTAATAAGTATGATTTAAATATGATATATGTTTCTGGACCAGGGCATGGTGGAAATGCAATAGTAAGTCATGTTTATTTAGAGGGTTCTTATAGTGAAGTATATCCATCTGTATCACAAGATGAATCTGGATTACAAAAACTATTTAAACAATTCTCTTTCCCAGGTGGAATTAGTTCACACGTAGCTCCAGAAACTCCTGGATCTATTAATGAAGGTGGAGAATTAGGTTATAGTTTGGCACATGGTTTTGGTGCTGTATTTGATAATCCTGATTTGATAGCTACTGTAGTAGTTGGTGATGGTGAAGCTGAAACTGGTAGTTTAGCTACATCTTGGCATTCAAATAAATTTATTAATCCTGCTCGTGATGGAGCTGTGTTACCTATCTTACATTTAAATGGTTATAAGATTAGTAATCCTACTATTCTATCTAGAATTAGTGATGAAGAATTAATAGATTTATTCCATGGTTATGGTTGGGATCCAATTATGGTTGAGGGATCTGAACACATGGATATGCATGTTAAGATGTCTAAAGCTTTAGATAAATGTATTGAAAAGATTTTAAAGATTCAAAAGGATGCGCGTGAAGGTGGAAAAGTTAAAAGACCTGTATGGCCAATGATTATTCTTAGAACACCTAAAGGATGGACAGGACCTAAATTAGTTGATGGTAATGTTATTGAAGGTACATTTAGAGCTCACCAAGTTCCTATTGATATGAGTAAAGATGAACATCTTCAATTATTAGAAGAATGGTTAAGAAGTTATCATCCCGAAGAATTATTTGATGGTTATGGTAGATTAATACCTGAATTACAAGAATTAGCTCCTAAAGGAGATCATCGTATGGGTGCTAATCCACATGCTAATGGTGGTAAGATTTTAAAAGATTTAGTATTACCTGATTTTAGAAAATATGGTTTAAATATACCAGAACCTGGTAGTGTTGATGCTCAAGATATGATTGAGTTAGGTAAATATATTAGGGATGTATTTAAATTAAATGAAAAAAATAAGAATTTTAGAATATTTGGTCCAGATGAAACAATGTCTAATAGATTATGGGCATGTTTTGAGGAAGAAAATAGAAGTTGGATGGGAAATGCAATTCCTGAAGATGATCATCTAAGTCCAAATGGACGCATTATGGATAGTATGTTATCTGAGAATATGTGTGAAGGATGGCTAGAAGGATATTTATTAACTGGTAGACATGGATTCTTTGCTAGTTATGAATCATTTATTCGAATTGTTGACTCAATGGCTTCACAACATGCTAAATGGTTAAAGATATGTAGAAGTTTACCATGGCGTGAAGAAATTGCTTCATTAAACTTTATTTTAACAAGTAATGTATGGCAACAAGACCATAACGGTTATACACATCAAGATCCAGGATTTATGGATCACTTAGCTACAAAGAAGGCAGAAATAACTCGTATTTATTTACCTCCTGATACAAATACATTGTTATCTTGTTTCGAACATTGTATGAAGACTAAAGATTATATTAATGTATTAGTTACTTCTAAACATGTAAGACCTCAATGGTTAACAATGGAACAAGCTGTTAAGCATTGTACTCAAGGTTTAGGTATTTGGGATTTTGCAAGTAATGATCAAGATAGTGAACCAGATGTTATTATGGCTTGTGCAGGTGAAACTCCTACTCTAGAAGCTTTAGCTGCTGTATCTATTTTGCATGAACATCTACCTAAGTTAAAGATAAGATTTATTAATGTAGTTGATTTATTTAAATTACAAACTTCAAAGAAACATCCACACGGATTAACTGATGAAGAATATGATGCATTATTTACTAAGAAAAAACCTATTATTTTCAATTTCCATGGATACCCTACTTTAATCCACGAGTTACTATATGAAAGAGAAAATCATAATATTGTGGTTAAAGGTTATATTGAAGAAGGTTCTATCACAACTCCATTTGATATGAGAGTACAAAATGGTATAGATAGATTTAGTTTAGTAAAAGATGTTTGTAAAATGGTTCCTAATTTAGGAAGTAAAGGTGTTTATTTAGATAAACTAATGAGCGAAAAATTAGTTGAACATAAAGAATATATCCATGAATTTGGTGTAGATATGCCAGAAGTTAGTAATTGGAAATGGAATAAAGAACAATAAAAAAAAGATATCAATTGATATCTTTTTTTATGCAGTAATTACTTTTTTCTGTTTTTTAGCAACGATTATTGCAACTATTGATGCAATTAAGATTATTAAGAATACTCCTGCAATACCTAGGAAGATATTTGAAAGACTGTTTAGAATTAGATCGACAGCTCTATCGCTTCCTGCGTGAGTAAATCTTGCTAGAGCGAAGAAACCAAGATGTCCAAACATACCTAAAATGCTTGTTACGATGTATGTTACTGCTAGAGGAACAACACTCTTGTTTATTAGGATGATTAGGGCTGCACATACAATGATACCAATTAGAATACCAAAGTATGTTTTAGGTCCTAAGATAGCTCCCATAATAGCAAATGCTTCTCTATTTTCTTTTTTGGTGTCTCTTAGTTCTTTTTTCATTTCTTTAACACCTTCATCGATGCCTTTATCGATTTCATCTAAATCGATTTCTTCACCAGATTTAGCTTCATATTTTTTGGCAGTGTCTTTAAGAACTTCTTTTAATGATTCAGTATCTATTTCATCAGACATGCCAATTGAATACTTGACTACTTGACTAGCGAAATCACCAAATTCATCATAGATTTTGTCAACGTCAATTCCATATTCTTTCATTTCGCTTACGGCGTCATCGAATTCTGTTGAAGAGATGTGGATGTCTTCGCCAAATACGTCTTGTATATCAAAATCACCAGTTTCTTTAGCAAGGTCTTTAACGATAGAACTTATGTTGTCTCCTGAAAGGACTAATCTTCCTGCTGTTAATACGCTAAATACTCCTACTAAGAATACTGTCATTATTCCTAGAATAATAGTTACAAATACTTTTAATGCTTTCATTTTATTCCTTCTTTCCCATATTATTGAATTCGTCTAAGCTATTTATTTGATTTTGCATTTGGTTTTGTGCTTGGGTACCAAAGTAACTTGGTAAGCTTTCTTCTGTCACTTGTTTTAATTCTGGTTTGTCTTTTCGTTTATAGCTTGCTTTAATAGCAAGGAACGCTAGTAATGTTAATGCTCCTACTATGAAACATATTATATATAGTCTAGTGAAGCTTTTACTTAGTTCATCTAGTAGTTTTAGAATAAATCTATTGGTTATATATTTGTCTGAGTAATTATCTATTAGGAATTTAATTATTACCATACCTATTCCATTAGATAAGAATACTGAAGAGATATGTAATAGAATACGAGTTATATCTCTATTAAGCATTATTATTACTACGATACATAATAGTATTATACCTATAGTTATATCTTGAATGTTTTTATTAAAAATAAATTTAACTACTTTTTTTACTTTGTTTGAAACAAACGCTGTTTTATACATGTTATCGTCTAAGTTATAGAAGAATTTAAAACTACTATCACGATTAGCTTCCATTCCAGTTGAATTTTCATATTCTTCTATATAACCATCAACTTTTTCTTTTAATTCGTTGAATTCTGGTTTTTCGACATTAGGTACACCATTGGCATATAAAACATATCTAGAAAAATAAGTTATGTATAATTCTTCTATTTCTTGATTATCGAAGTACTTGTTATAATTACTATTTTCATTGGTTCCATTGATCATCTGGATAAAGTAATCATTAGTATAACTTTCAGATGATTCATAAACTGTTTTGATAATAGAACTCAAGTTTTCTTCGGTCATGAATCTTTTAGCTGTTATGATAAAAGCAAATACAAATATAGCGATGATTAAAACAAACCCAACTATAGTTGATATAAATTTTTTCACTTCATCACCTTATCTTTCTAATTAAATTATAATATAATATAAGTGGTGATGCTAGATGGAAAATTATGAAAAGTTACAAAAAATTATAGATTCATCAAATAATATCGTGTTTTTTGGTGGTGCTGGTGTAAGTACAGAGTCTGGTATTAAGGACTTTAGAAGTGTTGATGGTTTGTATAATGAGAAGTATGATTATCCACCAGAAGTTATGTTAAGTAGAACTTTTTTTGATGAGCATCCTGAAGAGTTTTATAAGTTTTATAAAGATAAGTTAAATCCTGAAGGTGTGGAACCTAATATAACTCATAAGTATTTAGTTAAATTGGAAGAAGAAGGAAAGTTAAAAGCAGTTATTACCCAAAATATTGATGGTTTGCATGAGAAAGCCGGAAGTAAGAATGTGTTATTACTTCATGGTACTACTTATGTTAATCATTGTATGAAGTGTGGCAAGGAATATGATTATAAATATGTGTTTAATAGTAAAGGTGTTCCTAAATGTAGTTGTGGTGGAATTGTAAAACCAGATGTTGTTTTATATGAAGAACCATTAAATGATGATACGGTTAGTAAAGCTATTGAGGCGATTAGTAATTGTGATACTTTAATAATTGCTGGTACTAGTTTAGTTGTTTATCCAGCCGCTATGTATGTAAGATATTTTAGAGGCAAACATTTAGTTATTATTAATAAAGATTTTACACAGTATGATTATATGGCTGAATTAGTTATTCATGATAAGATGGGAAATATTTTTGGCAAATTAAAATAACCAAGTTATACTTGGTTATTTTCTATGTAGTTATCTAAATCTTGTTTCCAAGAAGGCGCTAATTCTCGATCTTCACAGATGCAATCAAACGCTTTACCTACTGAAGCAAACAAAGTATTAACCCCTCTTCTACTCTTTTTGTAGTTAGCAGTATTAGAAGATTTAATTCCAATTTGTGATGCTTCACCATAAGAATCAATGTTGGCTCCAATGTAGATGAATTCCCAATTGTTGTGTTTTTGGATTAGTTTTTTTATTGTTTCTTTATTATATTCACGAGATGCATTTTCTAAGCCATCTGTTGTAATAACAAATAATACTTTGTTATTTTTTATTTTCTTTTCTAATGAATTTATTGTTTTTCCAATAGCATCCATTAGCGCTGTACAACCTCTTACATAGTATTCTTTTGGAGTTAGTTTTTTTACCTCAGTTATTGGTTTTCTTTCGTATAATACTTCGTACTGATCATCGAATAGAATTGTAGTTACTTTAGTGTTTTCGTTTTTCTTATGTTTTTTGATAAATGAATTAAAACCTCCAATGGTATCGCTCTCAATACCAGACATTGATCCACTACGATCTAGAATAAATATAATATCTTGTTCTTTCATTTTATTTTTCTCCTCTCACTATCATATTAATTTCATCATATAAATCTAAGTTATTTATTATGTTGAATTTTTGTTCTTTGTATTTTCCATCAATATGAAACATTGCATCAAATACTTGATTGTATTCTATTTTTTTATTAAGTATTTTTTCTTCGATAAGTTTTATTATCTTTTGATATTTTTTATTATCTAGTTTTTTTCCTTTAGTAATTCCTTCTCTTGTTACTTTGTTTTCAAGTAAAGGTGCAACATAGAAATATTCATGGTAGTAGTATATCTTTTGGTCTGTTGTTATGATATAACCTTCTGTACCTGAAGTTGGACTTCTTCCAAACCAACTATATACTTCTATAAGTCTATTTTTCCTTAGTTCTTCTAATTCTTTCATGGATTTTTCCTCCCTTTCTGGTATAATGATAGTATATAAAGACTTAATTTTGGTCACTTGGAAGGAGACATTTATGAAGGACAAATTATTAGCTTATATTAATGAAAACTTAAATAATTCTGGTGTATTAAGTTTTAAGAAAGCAAAATATGATGTTGATCATGCTAGATGTTTAAGTTCTGCTAAATTAGAGGAAATGGAATCAGTTGTTGATCGATCATATGGAGTATTAGGCGATTATGAACATGCAGATGTTAGTACTTATATTGATAATAATAATGATGGTGATAAATTCCAAAAGTTATTATTTAAATATATTGATGATAAAGGTCTGAAAGATAGTGATGTTTATAAGAGAGTTCATATTGATAGAAGATTGTTTTCTAAGATAAGAAACGAAGATTATCATCCTAGTAAAGAAACAGTTATTCTTTTAGGTTTAGCATTAGAATTAAGTGAAAAAGAGTTTGATGAATTCATTACTAGTGCTAGTTATTCATTACCTAAGAATAATGTTTATGATTTGATTATTAGATTTTGTTTTGTTGAAAGAATTTATAAGATTAAAAAAGTTAACGAACTTTTAGATTCTTATAATTGTAAATTATTTTCGTATTAAAAAAAGAGGTTTAGACCTCTTTTTATAGTTTGTATAGTTTTACAAATTCGTTTATTTCACGTTCTATTTTTTTCTTTTCACGAGCAGAATTACTTGAGTTGTATTTACTGATAGCATTTAGAACGTCAGCTTTTTCTTCATTATCGATATCTAATTCATAGATTTTAGTTTTTAACTCATCAAATGAATTTGTGTATTTGAATTCGTCTTCAATTGGTAAAGAGAAGAAATTGTTTATATTGTCTGATAATGCATGTGTAACTGTGTTATTTACTTTTAATCCCATTTTCAATCACCGCCTATATATTAACATATTATTATTAAAAGAAAAAGATGAATTTTTTATTCATCTTTTTAGTTCTTTGTGTTTTTCATTCCTTCTTGTAATGAATAATTTATATTTTCTACTAAAGTTAAGAAGTCTTCCATTTTAATTGTTGCCTTGAAAGTTGTCTTACCTAATTGATCATTATATAATTCAAATGTTATTTGATTGTCATTATTAGATAGACTTATACGTCCATGTAAAGCAGCTTCTAATAGAAGATTCATTATTTCATTGTTTGCAAATGAAATATCAAGTATGGAGTCTTTTTGTTTTACTCTGATTCTTTCTTGTAGATAGTTGTGTGTTTTTTGATAGTTACCTAGTTCTTGTTCTTTATTATGATAAGCAGCAACTAGTTCTTGGATGTTTTTCTTTGTTTGTTCAAATTTAGCACTGGTATCTACACTTAAGGTATCTAGGACTCCATTTTGAATTCCTATTTGTCTTTGGATATCTTGCAAGTCATTTCTTAATCTGTTTATTGCTTGAATTAGTATTTTTTTACTATGAAGATCTTCTTGTAGATTAGCTGGCATGTATGTAGATATTTTGAAATCTGTTAGTGAAACTTCATTGAAATCTAATTCATAGTTTTTTATTAATTGTAAGTATAAACTTATTAAGCCGGAGATTATTTCTCTTTTTGTTTCGGGATTTTCTGGTTCTTTACCTATTAGAAGGTATTCTTGAGCACTCTCACTGGCTTTTTTATTGCTATTAATAAATTCGATTAACCAATTGTTAATGTCCTTTTTTTGTTCTTCTAATGGCTTTGTATAGAATTCATTTCCCATTCGCTCAGCTTTAGAAACAATAAAGAATAAATCAGATAGTTTATATCTTTCTATTTCTACTTCATAGTCACGAGATATTTGTCTTCTAAAGATTTTTATTAAGTCTTCTACTCTAATAACTGGTTCGTTTTTTACTTCGTTATTTGTTAAAGCTTCAGCTTTAGCGAATTCTATTTCATAATCGTCTTGAGTTTCTGAAGACATAGATACTAAGAATGTTTTAGTATGTCTTAGGTAATCGATTAGAGTTGTTTTATCTGAAATATCAGCTTCTTGGTTTTTGTTATAGAAGTATAGTTTTTTAAATTGTTTTCTTTTATATCCTTCTGCTAAACGATATAACCAAGCTTGAGGAATTGTTGCTTCTAAGTTACCACTTGATATATAAATATTACCTTCATCATCAAACAGATAATTTTCTTCTCTAAGAGCTGATACTAGTAATGAGATAAAGTGTTTAGGATTGTATAAGTTAGCGCCATCTGTTTCTGGGGTTGATGTTGGCTTATCATACATTCCTTTTATACAACCGTTTTGAACAAATCTTTCAATTGAGAAAGGTGCTTTTGGTGTATAGTTTTCTACTAAGTTATTAATAGAAATGATATTGAAGAGATTGGCTTTTTTGTTATCAAATGTTTTAGTACTAGAAAAAGAAGTGAATATTTCACGTGTTAATTCACTGTTACTTGTCAAGTGATTAAGAAGTACTTCAATACATGATAATTCTTGAAGAAACATATATTCACACCCTCTCTACTATATCAGTTTTAATTATACCATAGATAGGAACAAAAAAATAGAAGTTTTACTTCTATTTCTTATTAATATCGTGGTCCAAGAAAAAGTATGTTCCGGTGATTAAAGCAGCCAATTCTTCTTCGTTGTTATAGATTTTTGCTTCATAAACACCAAGGGTTTTTCCGACTTTAACTGGTAGTGCTATACAAGTGATTTTTCCTTTTGGACATGGCTTTAAATAGTTGATGTTTGAATCAACTGTTACTACTTTGCGACCTGTTAGGTATGCTAAGGTTCCCATAGCAGTATCCGCTAAACCAAATACTAATCCGCCATGGCATATATTGCTAGGATTAACTGCTTTTTCATCTACAATAGCACTTAATACTGCTTTTTCATCTTCTAATTCTTCGATTTTCATTTTGTTATGCGATGAAAAACCTTCCATTTCATTAAATACTTTTTTGATATTTTCAACTGTTAATTCTGGATTCATATAAATCACTCCTTTTCAAGTGTATCTTATTTTTATGAAGATTACTAGGTTTTTTGTTATAATATTTTTAGAGGGTGGTAGTATGGATAAGAAAAATAAGCGATATTATATTGTTTTGGTTGTTTCGATTTTAATTATTATCGGTGTTGTGATTGGTGGTTCAATTTTATCAAAGAAGAAAACTCAAGAAGTTGATACTAAACAATTAGTAGATGTTGATGATGCTGATAATGTAAGTGTAGTTGATGAAAAACTAAAACAAGGTGATTACCGTGTTACGCAAAAGTATTTATTAAACTACACCACTCATAAAGGTAATGTTTGGTATAGTAGTAAAGCATTAGTTACAAAGATTAAGTATAACGGGAATAATGCTGTCATTACTTTGGTAGATCAAAAGAACAAGAAGAATAAAATATTAGGATATATTACTAAAGATGAAGTTAAAGTAAAAAAGAATGATAAAGTATTCTTTGTAGGTAGTATTGATTTAAGCGATGGAAATATTAATTTAGCTAAAATTAGCAAAGAAGAAATAGATTATCTAAATGTTGTTGAAATTGAATATAATGATTTATATGATAATATTTATTATTTAAAAAATACTTACGTTTATGTAAGTGGATATATGGTTACGGATGGACCAGAGTATAAGTTATATGATAGTAAAGAAAATTATAAGCAAGATGAAGAAAAAGGAAATTTCTTTTTACTAAGTTGGTCTAAAGATTTTAAGTATACTGGTAATGCACAAGTATTACTTAGATGTTTTATTGGTGATAGATATAAACTAATTGGTTGTGAATTAATGGAATAAAAAAATAAGAATGAGTGATCATTCTTATTTTAATGTTATACTTCTTTTTATATTGTTTAATTCAGTAAATAGTTCTTGTTCTTCTTTTGTTACTTCATCATCACTTATTGCAAACATGAAGACGATTGTATACTTTTTATTTGATTTAACAACATCATAAGATATGTCATCTTTAGATAAGTTTTTATATTCTTCGTTATCTAAAGCAAGAACTCTAAATGCTTCTCTATTGTTTGATGTAACAATTATAAAGCCATCATTTATTGGTCTTACGGAAACAGATTTCATTAGTTTAGCAGGTATTGATATTGAGAAGATATCGTTACTAAAAGTATTTATATAAGATAAGATATTATCTATTGAGTCGATACTGATTGAATATTTTAGATCTGTTTTACCAGCATTCTTTTTGATTGTTCCACTTACTGTAGTTTCAGTATTGTTTTTTAAATCTTTATCATAATCTATTTCTATTTTATCTGTTATTACTCCATCGATGGTAATAGCTTTCTCTAATTCAAGAATGCTAACTTGTTCTGTTTTGTCATCTTTTTTTATGGTATTGATGACTATTTTACCTCTTAATGTTGTGGCTTTATCTACTTCATATTTTTCAGCTTTACCACAACCAACTAATATTACAAAAATAAATGTCAATACAACTAATACTTTTACTCTTTTCATGATATCGATTCTCCTAAAATAATTATAGCATTAAAAAACATTCACTTTTGTAAAAAGAGTGAATGTTTACTGAATTTTTACTTTAATTTACTTAAATCCGTTTTTGACTTTACAGCTATTGTTTGGTAGTTTTCCACTTCTCCATTGACTATTCCCAAGAATTCAGTGCAATAAGATGCCGTGTCATCTTCTGTAAACACCGTCAATTCAGTTGCCCCTTCGTGTTTATAGTGACATTGATATGGTACACTTGTCACTGAGTTGCCAAAGAATGTCGCAGTGTTGTAAAGAGGATGGATTTCTAATTCAAGATTACCTGACACTTTATAGTCCCCATTATGATAATTGATTTGGTATTTATTACCTTCATTTTCATAGAAACAGATTGTTTCATTACATGTGTAACCATTGTGTTTTAAGTATCTTTTCAATTTATTAGAATCTTTGTTAAAAATGATTAGAAAGATAGTTATTACTATAATAACTAAGATAATTAAAATGCTAATTAATACTTTCTTTTTCATGCTATCACCTACACTACTGCACCATTATTATTCTTTTTTTCTTTTTTTATTCTTTGTTTTTCCAATGTTGATTCACTAGGATGTAATTTTTGATATTTTTTTAAACAGATAATATTTAAAATATTTAAGATTAATAGTATTATGTATTCTACTAAGAATACTATTAATTTTAGATCAATGATTCTAATAATAAATATTATAAGAATTATTGATAGAATTGAACTTAGTATATTAGCAATTAAACTTAATTTTAAATGACTTTCTTTATGGAAAGAAATTCCAGTAATGATATTTATAATATATGGTATAACCCAACCAATAAATAATGTCATTGCAATGATAATTATTGTGTTTTCACTTAGTTTTGTAAGCAATAATATTATTAACATGATAATTGGTAAGATTATATCTAATTTAGCTAATAGTTTATTCATGCTAATTTAGGTAGATCATTTTGTTCAATGATCCCTTTTATTAAGTTTTGTTTGCTAATAGTTAATAGTTCTTTAAATGTTACTTCTAAGTAGAATGAATTATCTGTTTTTTCATAATCTTCAAATATTACAATGTTACTGAATAATGAAGAATTATTATTTGTTTTTAAGTAATAACTACATCCGATGATTGAATTACAGATGTGAGTTATTATGGAATGATTATAGTTATATAGTTCGACATTACGATATTTAGTTTTTTGTTTTTTCTTTAAATCTTCATATTCTTTTGATAAAGAATTTAAGAGTGATTTTAATCTAGCAATATTGATGCTTTCACGATTAATGTTACTTACACAGTATTCTAGTTCTTTTTGATATTTATCGTTGTCGTAACCTTTGCTATCAAGTTTTAATCTTTCTTGTTTGTAAGCATCTAGCTTACTCTTAGTAGCCATTATTTCGACATTAAGACTTTTTATTTTTGTTTTTAGTTCTTGTTCTATTTTAGCTGCTATTGTATTCATGTATTTAGGTTTAATGTCGGTTAAGTTGATTAAACTATAATCAATTTCTGATTGATTGTTTTGATATGTTATTATGAATTGACTTGCTATTAGAATTAATACTATTTGAATATCGTTGATGTTGTATTCTTCTTTTAATTGACTGTATGTCTTTTTAGGATTGGTTCCTAAGATGGAGATTAATTCTATTAGTTTATCAATTGTTCTATTTGTATGTTCTAGTAATGTTATATCGTTACTTGATTGCCATATAATGTTTTCTATTAGATGTACTTGCTTACTTAGTTGATAGTTTAGGAATTCATCTGTTATGAATTCTTTTAGTTTTTCTAGTTGTTTTTCATCTATTTCTAATAGATTGCATTTGCTTTCTTTTAAATCAAATCCTTCTTTTTTACATTCGTTTTTTAATAGATTGTAAAAAATTAGATATGTCTCTTTGTTTTCTAAGCCATGTTTGTATTGTTTTAAATGTTTTAGATAATTGATTGCTGCATTTTTAACAATGAGAATGTTGTTTTCTTTGATTTCTTTTGATTTGTCAGTATGTTTTACGACGATGTTGTAGTAAGTAAATTTGTTTAGAAAACGATCAATATCTGCTTTGTTAACAGCTTTATCTATTTCTTTTTCCGGAATTGTATAACAAATATTTATTTCTTTAGTTTCTTCTCCTTTGGTTCCTGAGAATAATAAAGTAATAAATGTTATTAACCAGTTAACATCAATATAGGTTCCATCAACGAATTTTATTTGGTTATTTTTTTGTTGATATTGATATTCTGATGTTAGTAATTTTTGTTTAATATTTAGGATTAAATCTAATTCGTTATGGCTTTCAATGTTAGTTATATCTGGTAATTGAAAGTCTTTATGTTCATATTTAGTTAAATAGTCTTCATATCTATTTTCTAGATATGCTTGATCATTAACCATTAGTTTGAATAAGTATAGGAATACTGAAAAAGTCTTTCTTTCTTTTTCATGGTAAAAATATGCGCATTCACCCACTGGATTTTTAGGGTTTTTAATCATTTCAAGTAATGATTCAATGATTAATGATACTTGTTGTTTAGTGTTAGTGTATGCCATATTTTCACCTCCTTATAATTTTTGTAGTTGTTCACTCATAATTGAGTATAAGTAAATATTAACTTTTTTATTAGTTAGATTACTTATGTATTCTTTGTAACCATTTAGTTGATTTAAATAGTTTTCATCTTGAATATTGTTTAATTTATAATCGATTATATCAATGTAATCATCGTGTTCTAATATCAAATCTATTATACCATGATATTCAATATTATCTAGTTCATATATGAATTCATGTTCTTTATAAATATTGGTATTATCTAGATTCTTTAGTAATTCAAGTTGTAAGAATTTTGCTACTTTTTCTTTGATGAAATCTTCTTCAATTAAATCTAATTCAGGATTTTTAAAATCTAGTAATTCAAAGATTTCATGTACTTTAAGTCCTAGTTGCATATTATCGTATGTTTTTTTATCTATTAGTTGATGAGTTGTTTTGGAAAAATGTTTTGTTTCTATTTCTTCATCACTATTAATAGATATTTCTTCTACTTTTATTTTTGTTTTGTTTTTGTTTTTTAGTTCAGCTGGTTTTGTTTTGTTGAATAGATATTCATTGGTTATGTTTAAATCATTAATATCTATTTCTTTGTAGTAATTAGATATTCTAGATTTAATTGAATTTAGAACTGAACTAAATGAACGATATTTTCTTCTAATATTTAATTCTATTCTGCCATTATTATCTAGATGATAATATTCTTCTTCTGATGATGGTGTTAGAAGAATCATTTTTTCTTTTGCTCTAGTTAGAGCTACATAGAATAATCTTATTCTTTCTGATACTTCTTCTTCTAGATAGTTATATTTAACTAAGTATTTAGCCATTGTTTCATGAATGCCTTCGTTAAAGTATGGAGCAATAATACCATATTTATTATCAATCATGAAACGTTCATTTAGATCTTGAATATTGAATCCTTTTGATAGACCTCCATAGTAACAGATATGGTATTCTAATCCTTTTGATTTGTGAATAGTCATTATTTTAACAGAGTTAGATCCACGGTCTTCTACCGGATAAGTCATGTCATATTCTTCGTCTATTAAGTCATTTAAGTAAGTTCTAAAGGTATAAATGTTATAACCTAAAGTACTTAGATTATTGGCTATATCGATTAGTTTACTTAACCTATTGATTGAAGCATCAATATTATTAACTGTTATTAGTTTTTCATACATTTTTGTTTTGGATATTATTTTTTCTAATAACTCTATTATACTTAAGTGATTTATTTCACCTGCTAGATCTTTGAAGTCATTATAGATAGTTGATTCTTTAAAGTTATCGTTTAAGAAGTATTTAAAGATTTCTTTGTCTTCATAGTTGTATAAATAACTTCTTGCAATACTTGTGAAATCATATTTAAAACTTGTGTCATATTCCTCTTGGTTAATTCTAACGATTAAGTCGATGATGTTTTTTAAGATATAAATGTCATCTGTATTACTAATTGTTTCATCTTTATGAATTGTTAGAGGAATTCCTTTGTATTCAAAGATTTTTTTGTATAAATCAAAGGAACTGGTTCTATCAATTAGGATTACAAAGTCATCGTATGTTATATTTCTTAATTCTTTTTCATCTTTATCAAAGATTTGATATTTGTTATTAATCTTGTCTTGAATATCTTTAGCAATAGCAAAGATTTCTATTTCTTCTTTTTGATATGGTGTTTCTTTATCATATGGATATTCTAGAATTTCTAGGTTGTAGTCTTGATTAGTTTTACCTTCTTCATCATATGTTTTATTACCATAAACCATTTGATGAGATTCATGGTATTCAGCACCACCGATAGTATTATCCATGATTAGATTAAAAATATCATTAATGCCATTTAGTACTTCGTTACGAGATCTAAAGTTTTTAACTAAATCTATTTTGATACCATCTTTACGTTCAGAGTATTGATCGTATTTAGCTTTGAAGATATATGGATTGGCATTTCTAAAACGATAGATAGATTGTTTAATGTCCCCTACCATATAAACATTATTGTTTTCAATCATTGATACAAATGCTTCTTGGATATCATTGGTATCTTGATATTCATCAATCATTATTTCTTTGAAGGTATGTTTTAGTTCTTCTCTAACATCTTCATGTTCTCTTATTATTTTGATTGAAAGAAGCGCTATATCTTGGAAGTCATAAATACCATTGAATGTTTTGTATTCGTGTAGTAGTTTTAAGTAATCAGTTACGATGTTAATAATTGCTTCGATATAAACATGTGATTCTTTTAAACCTTGTTTTATTTCTTCTAGGGAACCATATTTATTTATTATATCTTTTAGTTCATCTAGGGTTTCTTTATAGTTTTCTTTTAATGGTTTTACATCTTCATCTAGTTTTAAGGATGGGAATCTATCCATTAAATTATTAATAGCATTATAGATTTCATCATATTCTTTGGCACTATAAAGAGTAGAACCATATTCTTCTATTTTAAGTGAATCTTTTTCTTTTAATGAAGAACAGAATTCTTCGTATTGATAATCTAATCTTTCTTTTATTTCTTTGATTATTTTTTGATATTCATTAATTAAATAATCAATGTATTCGTTGCTTGTATAGTTATCTAAATAAGTATTTAGATATTCTTCTCTATCTGGTTTACCATCTATTTTGGTTGCTATTTTTAGAACAGCATTTTTAATAGTACGATCATCTTTTACACAGAAATCTTTTATTAGTTTGGTAAAGTTTTCTGGTTTTGTTTCATAGTAATTATCGAATACTTCATCTAGGATTTCTTGTTTTTTCATTTCGATGATAGTACTTTCAGAGATACCAATATCATTAGGTATATTTAATAAATAATGATATTTTTTTACTACTGATAACGCAAATGAATCGAATGTTGTTATGTATGATTGATCTACTAATGGTAGCTCATTTTTTAGTTCTGGATCATCAGCAATGGATTTTCTAATTCTTTCTTTCATTTCAGCAGCTGCTGCTCTAGTAAATGTTAAAATTAGTAATTCATTGATATGAGTTCCTTCTTTTAATATACGTAATGTTCTTGCTGTTAGGACTGCTGTTTTACCAGATCCAGCTCCTGCTGAGACGATGATGTTTTTACCTTTTTCGTTGATTGCTATTAATTGTTCTTCTGTCCAAGCCATTATTCATCACCCCCAAAGATTTCTTCTTTTGTCTTTTCGGCATACTCAACGATATCATCGTTGGTATGGAAACAAATATCTTTGTATTTGCAGAAACGGCAGCCATAGTTTATATCCCCTATTTTTTTAGGAGCTATTACAAATTCACCATTAGATATGTTAGTAGCTGCAGTGTTAATGTTTCTTTCAGCTAGATTTCTTAAATAATCGATTTCTTCTGTAGATAATACTTTGGCATATCTACTGAATTTACCATCTTTTGTTAAGCTCATACTTTTGATGACATTACTTTTATCAAATGAGTTATCAAAGGAAGAAAGAATATTAAAGTTGTCATTTGAATAACCTTGTAGTTGTAATTCTTTTTTCTTTTGATCTTGATATGTTTTATTTTTTTCAGCGTTAATTTCGTTATTTAAAATATGTTGTAAGTAGAATCCTGCTACTTCAACATTTTCTAATTTATTACTATTATTAGCTAAGTATAAGTAGACTGGTAATTGCATACCAATTCCATATGGAACTGTTTTTAAATCAATATCAACTGAACCAGTTTTGTAATCAATAATAGCTGCAATAGTTTTGTTGCCTTCTTTTTTGTATTTTATTTTATCGATAATGCCTGAGAAGGTTATTTTCATGTCACCAGAAATACTTGTGTATACTTTTTCTTCATGTAGTTCATCATGAAGATCAGTATAGTTTTCTTGTTCTTTGATTGTTTCGATGATAAATACTAATTCATCATGTAGTTTTTCTAAGAAGAATAATTCTTGGTTAGAAAATTCTACATTAAGGTTTTTAAGTTCTTGATTCCATAGTTCATCATAGGTACCATTAAAGGTGTTAAATTTTTCTAATACTGCATGAAATAAAGTTCCTAAGTATTGAGCAAATGAATCTTCATAGATGTTTAAATTAAGAATATAGTTAACATAGTAAGAGAATGGACATTTATAATAGTTGTCTACTTTGGTATAAGATAGATATAATTCATTTTTTAAAAATTTATGTAAGTCTTCTTTTACGATGCCTTTAAAGGTATGATCGAATGTATTATATGGAAGATTTGGATATGTCGAAGATAATTTGTATAGATCTTCACTTTCTGTACCATATTTATTATATTCGTCAGTTAAACTAGCTAATTTTATTTGATTGAAAAGATTAGAATTACTATAGTCTTTTTCTAGGTTAGTTGTTACTTCGTATTTTAATTCTTCATTAATGTTAGAGATATTGAATTTTTCTCCTACGGCATATTTCTTGTAAGTTATTATTAAGTTTTTGATGTTAGATAAATTATTAATTGTAGCTTCTTTTTCTTGATTATTTTTATCAACTGTTAAGGAGATATTTAATTCTTGTTTATCAATATCATTTAAGTATTGTTCATCTCTATGAATGATTGGGATTACACCTTGATTGAATGATACTAAATAAACATAATCTTCTTCTGTGAAGTTGCTTTCAATGTCTTTTTCATGTACTGATAAAGCAATGTTTTTATTATTGATTTTAGTATTTTTTAGTTCTACTCTAATAGGCGCTAAAGCTTTTTGATAATCATCTATGAACGCATAATTATTAACAACATTTAGTATTTGGTTATAGATTTCTTCATCTTCTTCTGAATGAATATATTCTTTTAATTTTTCCATTGTAGTATTCATGTCAGAATCATAAAGTTCTAAGAATTTTTCTACTAAGAAGGTACCCCAAATACTACTATTGTCATTTAGGGTTACGGGGATGTTAAACATTGGGAAGATTCTTCTTATTAGTTTATAGTATTCATCACTAAGATTACTGATAAAGATATGATCTATAGGTATACCTTTTTTTATTTTATTACAAATATCGTTAGCTAGATATACTACTTCATCTTCTATAGTTGCAAATTCATATACAGGATGAGATAGATATTTCTTTTCGTTTTCATTTATTATTTCAACATGACAAAATGAATCTAATTCTATTTTTAGATTTATTATTTCTTTTGAACTATCTATGTTATAAATAACAATATTTTTATCTTTTAAACTATTTCTAAATAGTTTGTTTATTGTGTATAGTTTGTTATTTATTAGATCTTTTTTTAGTTCTTTTAAGAACTGAAGTTTAGGTCTTTTGTATTCTTGATCTTTTATATAAGTTAAGTTGTTTAGATAGATTTTTGCTATTTCATATAATACTTTATATTTGTCCATTATATAAATAATAGCTTCTTTGGAATAATCACCATAATATAATCTATTAAATTCAGACAATGTATATATTTTTATATTTTTTAGAGAACTGTTAAAAGACTTTAATAGTTCTTTTTTTAGAATACTAGATGTAATTATAATATCAGTGTTATCAAACATATTCATCACCACTTTAATTTTACCATATAAAATGAACCTTAGTCCTAAAATAAAGATAAAATACTTTTTTCTTTGTTATAACGACCATAAATATTTTTTATAGCTCAAAAAGAGGCAATAAATTGATTTAATGGTTAAAGTAAGGTATAATTATAAACGATGGGAAGAGGGTTTTGGATATGAATAGAGATTTAGTATTGTTAGAGGAGAAAATTTTATCTTTTTTAGAAAAAAAGTCTAAAGAAGGAAAGGCGTTTTCTCTTCTTTTTATTGCTGATCTTGTTGACCCTCGTAATAAATATGTTTATTCAGACTTTGAAACAATTTTAAAGAAACTTGAACTAGAAGGAGTTTTGTATCATGCAGAAGATGATACATGGAGTTTATTTCCTAATAATAAAGGTATTATTCAAGGTATCGTTAAAAAGAACGAAAAAGGTACTGCTTTAATCGATTTAGAAGATGGCAGAAAATTTATTTTAAATCCTAAAGATGCAGGATATGTTTTAAATGGGGATCTAATAATTTTTAGTCCTACTGATAAAACTTCTGGCAGTAGATATGTTTCTAATTTGGAAAAAATAGTTAAGAGACGTAATGGTTTAGTTGTTGTTAGTTACTTAAAGACACCTAATGGTTTTGAATTAGCGCCATTAACAACTAAATTAGCTTACCCTATTTGTCTTCCAGATTCAGACTTGGAAGGATTAGAAAGTTATGATCAATTGTTAATCCAAATTGATGAATTAAATTATGCTGGTGTTTTTGAAGCTAAATTGATCAAAAGAGTTTCTTCTAAAGAAGATAAAGACTTTGTTAAAAGTAATCTTACAACTGATACGGAATATGCTGAGGTTGAATTTAAGGAAGATAAACAAGAAGTTGATTCTTCTCTAAAGAAAGAAATACGCGAGACTATTTATGATAGTAAAGATTTAAAGAATTATGTTAAGAATGCTGCTAAGTTAAAAAAGGAATTAAAACTTGATGATTATACAGTTGTAGGTGAAATCTTCATCAATAAGTATGGCGATGGATTTGTTGAAGTTGATGATAAAAGATATAAGATTAGAAAAGAATTCCTTAGTGATGTTTTTAGTGGTGATATTGTTAGAATTAGACCTAGTAAATTACAAAGTAACGGAGCAATTAATAGCATCATTGAAGAAGTGGTTGAAAGAAAAAGTGGCTTAGTTATTGTTGAAGTTGGTGTTGATAAAAACCATGAAGTTGTTCTTAATCCAGTTAATGCAAAATTAAAGCATAAAATAGTATTACCAGAAGATTTTGATAAACCGCTTGTAGAAGGTGACTTACTACTTGTTAAAATTGGAACTGAATTAAAAAAAGGTTCTTATGAAATGGAGTTTGTTAAAAATATAGGTCATAAAGATGACCCAGATATTGCTTTAAAAACAATTGCAGCTGAATTTGAAATTGATATAGATTTTACAGAAGAAGAAATGGCTGAAGCTAATGCTATTCCACAAGATGTAAGAGAAGAAGATAAAGCTGGTCGAGTTGATTTTACTGGTGAGAAAGTATTCTCTATCGATTGTTTACATACTAAGGATCGTGATGATGCTTTATCAATTAAGAAACTTGAAAACGGGAATTATTTAGTTGGTATTCATATTGCTGATGTAACTCATTATATAAAACCAGGAATGGCTTTATGGGATGCAATTATGAAAAGAGCAACAAGTGTTTATATGCTTGATACTGTTATACCAATGTTACCTCATATACTTTCTAATGGTATATTATCTTTAAGACCAGATGAAGAAAGATTAACTATCAGTTATATGGCTGAATTATCACCAGATGGTGAAATTGTTAGTTTTGATGTTGTAGATTCAGTAATCAAATCTAGAAAAGCTATGACTTATGATGATGTTAATAAAGTTCTTGAAGCTGGTGTTGTTCCAGAGGGTTATGACGATTATGTTGAAGAATTAAAATTACTTGATCAATTAGCAATGAAAATCGAAAGTAAACGTATGAGAGACGGTGCTGTAGATTTCGATGATATAGAAAGCGATATAGAAGTAATATATGATGAGAATAATAAACCTGTAAGGTTTGTTTCTAATAGACAACGTTCAGCAGAAAAATTAATTGAAAACTTTATGTTGACTGCTGGTGAAGGTAATGCTGAATACATGATGCTACCAACCGCTTATCGTGTTCATGAAGCACCAAATCAAGGTGCTGTTGAAGAAGCAATGATAAAACTACATAAATTAGGAGTAAAAGTTCCTGGATTGATTGTTAAGGAAAAGAAAGACAAAAAGAATCCTGAGAAAAAAGGAAAAAAAGTTATCAGCGTTCGTAATGTTGTTAATGGTAATGTCTTAACAAAAATAATTAGTTCTATAGAGGATGATGATCTAAGAACATTAGCCGCTAATATTATTCTATGTTCAATGAAGAGAGCTAGAATAGATGTTAATCCTGACATTGGACATTTTGCTTTAGGAAAGAAAAAAATCACTAGAGTTACTAGTGGTATTAGAAGAGCTGAAGATGATATTGCTCACTATCAAATGCGTAAGCAAAGAGATGTTTTATACGATGTTAAACATTTTGATTCAATATATGAAAATGATACTGAGTGGATAGATAAAGAAGCTATGTATATAACTATGAAGCAATTGAATGCTGAAAGAGCTGAAGCTGCTGCTATTCAATTGAAAATGGCTGAATATATGGAAGAACATTTGGGCGAGGAATTTAGTGCTGTTGTTACATATGTTAACGAAGAAGGAATTTTTGTTAGAACTAAAAATGGTGTTGTTGGGAAGATTTCTCCACGTGATTACTTAGAAGATAAATTAATATATGATGATAGTACGATGTCATATGTAGGTTCTTATACAGACGAAGTAATTCATGTTGGAAAACATTTGACTGTTATTCCTCTTGATACTCATAGAGAGTTTAGAACTATTAATTTTGGTGTAGCAAAAAAAGATATTAAAAGACTCATTAAAAAAAGAGTAGCTTAACTACTCTTTTTTATTTGTTAATTAGTGTTATTAGTATTACCATTAATCCAACAGTAAGGATACCAACAAGAAAGATTCCTGCCATATCGCTACCGATTTTGTCAGCAATTATATCATAGGTATATTCTTTAATCATTAAAAAGAAATCTTTTAGTGTATCTAAAACAGAATTGAACTCTTCTTTAACATGATCCCAGAAAGTTCTTTTAACTAATTCCAATACTATTGTATTTAAATAAAAATATACTTGCATAATTTACACATCCCTATCATTTATAATTATAATATAGACTTGCATTTTGTTCAATTGTTTGTTATTATATCAATGTTCATGGCGGCATTGGTGAAGTGGTTAACACACCAGTTTGTGGCACTGGCATGCGTGGGTTCGATTCCCACATACCGCCCCATTTGTGAATTTATCGAACTGTAAAGTTCGTTTTTTTATTTTGTAGATTTTATCTTGGGATTATTCTATAATTATTATAGGAGGTCTTGATATGGATAATATGAGTTTAAGAGAAA